>R02__coassemble_1319_pt1 | contig 6605 bp, 8 predicted proteins | sample R02__metabat2_low_PE_022 | metagenome-assembled genome bin R02 | reverse complement strand
GCCTTGTCACTAAGCTTGAAATTTAAACCTGCCATAATAATTAAAAACTAAAATTAAAATTAAAATTTGTTGAATCTTTTACTAAATCATCTATATCATCTATATCATCTGGATTTGCAATTTCTTCAGTTTCAGTAGGTGCTTCAGGAGCATCTCCTTTCATCTTAAATTGTCCTTCTTTATCTGTAGCTTCTAATTCAAAAATTGAACCATACTTTGCTAAAGTTTCATTAGCTCGGCCTCTACAAGCGATTGTTCCAGATTTAGTTAGTTTGTTGCCAGCTTCTGAATCTAAACTGAAAGCCGAACAAGAACCTATAATTGGCTCGCCATGGACATAGTTAATGAGAATCCTATCTCCTGCTTTCACATTAAGTAATTCTAAAGCAGCTGTGTTAAGTGTGTACTTATTGGCCTCTAAAATTACTTTAGGAGTTGAATCCTCATCCTTTTTAGAAGACTTCCTAGTGGAAGCCTTCTTTTTTTCTAAAATTAAATCTTTGATTTCACCAGTTTCTGGATTAATGGCTATAAATTTACCATTATCGTCGTCAAAGTACAATTCAAATTTTGTCATTATTTCTTATTTTTAAGTGATGGGAATATTCTATCCCAATGATTTACAAATGTTCCATCCTCTTGTCTATTTGCAATAATAATATCTTTATTAGCAAGATGCTGAGGCCTAGCTCCTACAGAGACTTCTCCGTCATTCTGGAAATTAATGCAAAGATTGCTATCTTTATCACGATGTACAAAACCTATAGCATCTGAACGAGAAGCTAAGATTCTTCCCATTTTTCCACTAACATCAAAATCTTTTACAGAGCCAACTTCTACACCTTGTGCAGAAACAATAGATTTTTCTTTCACATGCCCAACAATAATAACATGTTTAGTTACAGAGTTAATCCAATCAATTATTTGTTCAATTGCTTGCCTCAAATATCCGTACAGAATACCTTTATACTTTCATATAAAGCCTGACTATATCTTTATTATTTTATTTTTCGACCTATAACTTTGTAGGTAAACCCATCTTTAGTATCTTCGTTTTTATGTTTTAAAAATTCAGAAGAAAGATTATTCTATCTTCTAGCTTCTGAAATAGAACAATAAGTCTAGATAAATTTTCCCTAACTATCATATTGTCGTACTTTAATATTTCGAGAGTTTGTTTTACGCATATTGGCTGTATGTTCTTCTATAAAAATTCTTTTCTTTTTAACATATTTATAGCATTTATTAGGATCAAAGTCAGAACTGTATATAAATACACAGCCTTTTAAATAATTTACTTTTCCTTTACATGTTCTAGATACGTTAGATGATGAAGTTTCATAGTATTTGGCTGCTTCTGTCACAGACTCAAATTCCTATAAAAATTCTCCAGAATCTTTATCAAAAGACATAACCTTTAATTTGCGTTTTTCGTTATCGCTATTCATTCTACGTTAAGCGTCCTCAGTCATTTCATATTTAGGAATCCATATATCGACATCCATAGCATTATATCCTTTATCAGGATTTTTCGCATCATATTTATCAATATAAGACTGTTCAAATTTTCTTAATTCTAGAAGGTCAATATCATCAAACTACTTTTCAATAATCACTTCAAAAGCATTCATTCCATACTTATCCCAAACATTCTATAAATGTTTATTTCTATGATGATGAGTATTTAACTCTGTTTATGTTTACTAAACCTCTACTAAAATCTAATTGAACTTCCAATGTAATTTTTATCTGAAATTTTATTGTGTATACGATACACACATTTGATTTGAGGAACTCCTCCCATATTAAAGTAATAAACCATAAATTTAAAATTTTAAAAAAATTAATATTTTTATTATGGCCAATAATAAAATAATATTTCGGCATTTCCAGAGAAATTCTTATCCTTCTAGGTATGAATTTCTATGTACTCCAAAAAAGGATAGTCGATGAGCCTTCTTCCGAATAAATGACTTTCGGAAGCTTGGTTGCGTTTTAATGTGATTACCCAATATTCAAGGTTTTTACAATCCAATAAGCGTTAACTTATCTGCTATCCTACTGTATTACTACGTAGTGCTGTACTTGAATCTCTAAGGGACTTCCCGCAATTAACCGAAAATGAGCTACTTTTTAGCAACCCGCGCCATGGGCAATAGTTAAAACATCTTTTGTAAGCGCATCATTCATACCTGCTGGCGATTTCTTGTAAAGTGCAAGTGCAAGAGGCTTCGCCATATCTTCTAAAGCAGTTATGGTATCTATTGTAATAAAATCATAGGGACAACCTGCTTCTTTGATAGCAGTACAGATTTCTTTAATTTCTTTAACACTAGATGCTTTTATCTTCAATGCCTGGACATAATCACTTCCTTCTTCTAAATCCAAAATTAGGTTGTTAGGTAATTGTGCCAAACTAGTGGTCTTACCTGCTTTAGCTAGGCCAAAAATGATTAAATTCTTAGGATCCTGAGTTACTGCATCAATTGGTTGTGTTGGTAATTTTATACTACTCATATTTTAAATGGATTATGGGTTGGTTTATTAGTATCTACTGTTCTTAATAGCCAATCTGGATTTTTATACATAGTGTAATCAAATATTTCATCATGCTTAGGCAGTTCTGTAAACAATGTTACTTCACCATAATAAGCTAGCGCATCTGCTATATTAGATTCACCAAATCTATTCTTTAATACTTTTAATGAAATATATCTATTTCCTAATTTAGATATATCATACTTTCTATGCTGAGCTAGTTGAGATTTTGCTGGACAATATAGTGTATAAACTACTTGTGAATCTTCAAATACAGTGCCAGAATCCTTGAAATCTTCAGCTACAGGCTCCATAAGGTCTGCTCTGATGCGATTTCCATCCATTCCACCTCTATTGAGCTGCATTAAAAGTATAGGACTAACTATATGGCACATATTTCTCATTCGGACACAACAGTTAGATGTATCATCTATAGTTTTCTTTTTACCTCCTTGTGATGCTTTCATCAAATTCATATGATCCATTATTATCCCAATTATCTGATTAGAATTATTTGGGGAATATGTATTTTCATCGAACATTGCAAACTCATCAGCAAATGTTCCAAATTGTTTAAGATAATCAAAACAAGTTTCTTCAAAAGTTTCGTATGTTCTAGCATTGGGGGCAAATGTTATTTTGCTTTTAAAATATTCTAGTATAGGCTTACATTCAAGTAATAACTGATAATGTTCTTCAGTTATAATATTTGGATTTCCTTCAGAATCTTTACCTCTACTAAACATATCTCTAAAAGTCATAACTTCTCCATAAGTTTTGAATATATAAATAGCTAAAAGCTTTGCTAGTATTTGGGATGTTGTCATCTCATAATTAAATATGAGATAATGTAGATCTCTATTGCTAGCTTTATTATATTCTGACATTAATGGATTATATAGCAAACTATATAAAGTATATGAAGTTTTACCAGAACCTGAGCTTCCACCTATTAGATAAGAAGTCTCTTGGGATAAACCTTCAGTATATTCATCTAATTTAGGTAATCCAGTAGATACACCTGTATTTTTTCCTTCTTTACCCCTATTAACTAAATCAAAAAATTCTTCAACAATATCAATATTTTCCATTAAATATCAATAAATGAATCAATTCTTAGATTATCTGCATTTCCTTCCTTCATTGCTTCTAAATCTCTCCATGAGTGATTTACAATAAAAGAAGCAAGTGTCATATTAAGAACATCTCTGTCTTTAGCCCAATCTATTAGTTCTAGTATGTGTTTGTGTGTTTCTGTATTCCAATTTATACTTTTACCATAAATTCTAAATGCATCTTCTAAACTATTAAACTTTTTAGCCACACTTCTTAAAGGGAAGCTTCTTCCATTTATAGTTCCGAATTGTGGATAATGCTCATATAGTTCATTTCCGAGAACAAAAGCAGCCTTATAGAAAGATTTAATACTATTCTTATTAATAGGAATTTCATAAATACTTTCTATAGTTGTTCCTGATTCTGGGATTTTATAGGACTTTAGAATTATACCTTTATTTTGTAATGAAATAAGAGTTTCTCTAAAATTTCCTTTACAATCTTCTGGTAATGCTAAGTAATCATATAAACTAGAATTTTCTTCATCATCTTGTGCCAATAGAATTAATCTTAATACAAATAATTCTGTTGGGTTTAATCTATACTTATTCAAAATTGCGATTTCATTTTCAATACTTAAATTTGTCATCAGCTATAAAATGTATTTATAACTGCTGAAGATTATTATTCTTTTTCAAGAACTTAATTCAACATACAAATTTATTTATTTAAAATCTAAATTTCCATTGTTTTAATGGTTTAACATAAGGCTTGGGTTCTTTACCTGCTAAAACATCTTCTAGACCTTCTTCATCAATTGTTATATAGTTTGATTGATGTTTATGGGATTCAGAAAACCATTTTATCTCTTGGCTTTGGTCAATAACAATAGTGAACATCTCTGCTTGTTTACCAGGAGTGAATCTGATTGCTCTACCAAGTCTCTGTGCAGCTTTAATACTACTAGAATCTATTCCTAGTTGTATAGCGACAGATATATTAGGGACGTCAAGTCCCTCATCCACCTTCTTAATTGTATTCAAGACTTGGAAGTCTCCTTTTATGTATTCATCCATCGTTATTCGACCTTTCTTCTTAGAATCTCTTCCACTATATACTTTTCCTATTCCAATAGCTTCTGCCATTTTAACTGAATTAGAAAAGGTTACAATTTTTGATAATGGTCTAGCTGCTATGATCTTCCTTACCATTTCTAGTTTTTTAGGATGGTTATTAATGAAACTTTTTCTAGCCTGCATCACTCTATTAAAAGCAGTAGCGTGATAAGTAATGTCTCTGAGTAAATCTTTCCTTTCTTGTTCATTGTGTCCATTAAAAGGACATAACTTATCTCGATAAGCTATTCGATTTTTTAGCCCGTTTTTACCTATCATTCCATTTTTGGAATCTAAAATTAAACCAAAGTCAAAGTTAAAATATTCAAAATGCTCTGTAAACTCTTTTTGTAAGTTTAGATAATCTTGAATATCATCTACCTTAATTATAACTTGGTATTCTTTATATTCAGATACCCAATGATTTAATAAAGCAACTTCTAAAGTAATAGTATCACATACAGGACAATATTTCTTTATTATTTCTTCTTTTCCATCCAGTCGTTCTAGAGTTGCAGTAAGACCTAATATTAATTTGTAATGTACTTTATTAAATACTTCAGCAAAAGTTGATGAGGCGTAGCGATGACACTCATCCAATACTAGAAGATCTACTTTCCAGTTACTTTTCACCACTGTATTAATAACATGTACTTCACAATTTAATCCATAGCCTAAATTATCAATTAATCCTCGCCATTGTTCCTTCAAAGTAGTAGTTGGAACAACAACGAGGACTTTAAGTGTTGGATGTTTCGGAAGAAGTTTACCGATAAGGTTTGTAGCAACACGTGTTTTACCAAACGATTTGTTATCACGAAGTTTTTTATCTTCGTTTCTTATAGTTACCTATAAGTCCCGCGTACCTTTTCATCTTTGTAAAAGATGTTGGACACTCTTGGAAGGATTATATTCTAATCAAATTTACATTTACACAAATCATAGTTTAATAATGTACAAAAGGATGACTTTCCTTCACATTTTTTACATTCTTCTTGTGGAAGACGAGAGTTCTGAAATTTATGTAATTCAGAAAGTCTCTGTTTTTTTCTAATTTCTTTTTTAGTCATAATTTAATTTAATTAGTTTCACCTTCTACGCTGTACGATGATTCAGGGTCTTTACTCTCTGAATTTATCTTGGGATTTTCCAAAATAATTTGTTTAGTTTGTTTTTCAAATAAAGCTTTACGCAACATTTCAATATCTTTTTTCATTTGTGCATTCTCTTGTTTTAAAGTTTTAATATCTTCTTCATTATCAGATATTCTAATTTCATGATCAATAGCAGCACAAACTAAAGCTTGCCCTAGTGCAGGTAAATTAAAACATTTTATTTGTTTATAATTTCCATCTACATCTACATCTTTATTGTAAGCTTCTGAAATGATTTTTAAATAAGGAGTTTTAATTAAATTATGGTTATATCTTTTAATAGTTCTTTCAGAAACATGAATTAGTTCTCCTAATTCTTCATTAGTATAAGATATTTTACCTAGACCATTCTCTTTAAACATAAACTGTTGACTTGCTAATATATAAGCTTTTTCGTTAAAAGAAAGATCTTCCTTATCCAGAAATTCGTAAGAAAACATTTCAAAATTCTTACACTTTTCAGTGTTTATTAAATAAAAATTACTTATTTTACCTGTCTTTGGATTAGGCTTTTTAATAATTGAAAAATAATTATGATTTTTTAAAATTTTAATACTTTTACTTACAGTAGGTTGACTTGCTCCACTTTCTTTAGCTATAGTAGTTAGACTGGGATAAGCTAATTTCTGAGAATTCATATGTCTTCTTATGCAAGCATATATTAATTGATCTTTAGGTGTTATTTCCTCATCTTTTTCTGTAAGATGAGGGACTTGAACGTGTTGTATAGTTTGTGATTTTT
>R02__coassemble_1207_pt1 | contig 6937 bp, 13 predicted proteins | sample R02__metabat2_low_PE_022 | metagenome-assembled genome bin R02 | reverse complement strand
CATTATTACTAACGATACTAAAGATAATGGTTTAGCTTAATATATTATAATATGAGTTATTATACATATTTCCCCCTAAAGAAAGATTCCAAGTATAAAGACACTACCTTGGAAGAAGTAAAGAAACATACTAATGTAGATCGTGTTTATGGCATTGAATGGCGATTTGAGGATAGGGATTTTATTCTTATAAAAGGTGAAATGATTAAAGCTTACTATGAAGAATCTTCCAATAAAAAACTCGATATAATTCAAAAGGCTGTTAAATCTTATGTATGGATGAGTCTTGTTGATTCTGATTATCAATATCTTGAATCAATGCTTTCTGACAAAAGTGAACCAGTGTTATGGAAGAATCACTGTCCAGATGAATACGAAATGCAACGTAGTATAGATGACTTTAGTAATGATGTTCTAAGAATCATAGATAGATTGTTTGTGCTATCCTGTGTCGTTTATAAACCAGAATACAAAGAATATTGTGAAGATGCAGATTCTGAATATAATTATCTTAGATATAATTACATTGATGAAATATCCCAAGAACTTGACTTGCTTAATGAGTATATAAACGATTATTCATTTGCTAAGTTTGTCTTGGAGAATTGCGATAGATATGATGAAGATGTGTGGGCTGACCATAGAGCAGAATATGGGATAGTTCTTAATGAAAATGATTAATTTAATTTAAAAGTATTATGAAGAAATTGTTAATGTTTATTTCCATTTTTATGGCTTGTGTAAGTATTAATGCACAGAAAGCTATTGTCTATCCAAAAGTATTTGATAATGTGTATATGGGTGCTAATATTGGTGCATCAACTCCTCTTACTTTTAATCCAGTAGTCCCCATAAATACTAATGCGTCTTTGAGGATTGGTAAGGATTTTAATCCAATCTTCGGTGCTTATGTAGAAGGAAAATTTTACTTTGGAGATAATGTAGGTTGGAGTCATAATACATGCTATTCTCATACAGTACTCAATGCTACTAATGTAACTGTTAATGGTACTGTGAATTGGATGAATCTACTTTGTGGTTATCCAGGAACACCACGTTTCTTTGAAGTGGTGTCAGCAGTAGGTGTAGGTTGGTTGCATACTTTTGGGGATGAACGTAATTTTACAATTAGAGATGACTTCTCTGTTAACAATGCCATAGATTTTAACTTTAATATTTCAGAAGCATGGCAATTATATGTAGAGCCTAATATTTTTTGGAATATGTCCATTCGTCGTCCAATCCAATTTAATAAGAACTGGGCACAATTAGGTCTAAACATTGGCTTTAATTATAAGTTTAAGACTTCTAATGGAACTCATAATTTCAAAGTTTATGATATTAATGAGTTGAATACTAAGATCAATAATCTTCAGGCAGAAAATGAATCACTGAGAAATCAGGAACCTCAGATTATTGAGAAGCCAGTTATTGAAAAAATTCCTACTTATATTGATAGAGTTACTACTATAACTTTTGCTAAAAATAGTGCTAATCTTTCAGCAGAAGCTCGTACTCAAATTGCTAACATCACAGCAAAGGAAGTAATGGTAGTAGGCTATTCTTCGCCAGAAGGATCTACTAAGTATAATCAGAAACTTTCAGAAGACAGAGCAACTGCTGTTAAGGAAATGCTTGAATCTGCTGGTATTAAGGTTACTAGCTGTGAAGGCAGAGGTGCTGTTGATGACCAGTCCAATAGAGTAGTAATGGTTATTGCACAGTAATTAACTAAAGGGTACTATTAATTTAGTACCCTTTATATATTTAAATATATGAGTACACGTTGTTCTGTCATTATTAGTAGCAATGGTTGCAAATCTAAATATTTATATCATCATTGTGATGGCTATCCAGAAGGTGTTGGGGAAGAATTAAAGAAAATATTATTGAACAACCCTAATCTAAATACACCTAATGAAATATGTGATTATATTAACACTGTAGATTCTGCTTATGAATATTCTTCAGGTGTACATGATGATATTGAATATTTATATACAATTAATATAGATTCCCATAAACTTTTCTGCACAGACTATATAAATGGGACTGTGGAATTTGTTTTTAATTATACTAAAAGTCCAATTATAAATAATAGATTGGTAGTAGACAAAACATTTGCTACGCGTTTATATAATTTCTTAAAAAATATAAATGCAGTTAATTCATTTGCCTTATGGGAAGAACAAAAGGCTTTGTTACATTATGCTAAAATATTACTACAATATCAAATAGATACAGTAACAGATTCTGAAGAAATTGAATATCTAAAAATGAATAACTTATATGGAGTACACTTATAAAGATAAACAGTACGAATTATTTACAGGCCCTAAAGGTGGAACTTATATAATAGTTAATAATAAAAAGAAATATGTTAAAGCAACCCAAAAGCCTATAAAGCATTATTGCTGTTGTTGTGGCAAGGAGCTTAATACATCAGATATGAATTACTATGACTTAACAGACTATTGCCCAAAGTGCGCTTTAGCCGATGGAATAATTACATCATTAGAATGATGTAGAATATTAAATAAATAATTATGGAGGAAAAGAAAATACATACTGATGTTCTTGGGGGTTATAAAATTGATGAAGAAAACTCAACCTTCAAAGATATTATTTCAAAAAAATGAAAGAATTAATTCTTGAATCCTTTAATTATAATATTGCAAACAAAAGAAAAACCAATAAGTAAAGCTAGACATTGTAAAAGATTTTCTAAATTTATAAATTAATGATTACACATAAATATAAAGGAAAAGAGTATCAAGTACAAACAGGTGCTAAAGGAGGACAATTTTTTATAGATGATGCAGGTAAGAAACATTATTTAAAATCAACTACATCTGTTAAAAAGAAAGTAGAGAAGAAAAAGGTAGCAGAAGAAACTTGTAAAAGGTATATTTGCTATTATGTAGAAAGAGACGATAATGGGGAAATGATAGATGATTTTAAGGAATATACCGATGCCTATTCATACGATGAGGCTAAAGACTATTTTGAAAATGAATATAGACATAACCCACATGTACAAATTGATTTAATATCTAGAGAATAATGTATTTTAAAGGAGACTTGATTATCACAGATCCAAGTTATATTTATAATGAAGACGAAATAACTTTTGAAGACTTGGATAAACTTAAAACTATCTTAACAGATAGTACAGGTTGTGGAGATTGGTCATGCACTGTTTTTGGTAATATAGAAAACCCAAAAGAGGCTGCAGAAGATCCAGATGAATATATGACAATAGAACATAAACGTGGAAATTTTTGTGCTGATTCTGGAGAAGTATGTGTAGCACTTTTAGAAGAGGTAAAACAAGTATGTCCAAATTTTGTGGAATGGGCTTTTTTACATCCTTGGTGCGTAGCAGTTATTCCAAATTTTAAAGGAGATGTAAGTATCATTGACAACCCTTTAACTGGTAGTAAAAGTGTTATAGGCATTAGTCCTATAATAAATAAAAATTTCTTTACATTACAAACAGGACTATGATTTCAGAAGAATTTAAAAGTAAAATAGAAGAATGGCATTTAAAAGCATATATTAGCCCAGAAATATGTAATTCTGATCCAATTACTGTATTGCTATGGGAATTTGTAAATATTTATAATGCATGCCCTAAATTATATTCGTATAGTGCAACTACAAATAAAAATCCACTATCTGCATATGCAAAACATGAAGAACAGTATGATACATTTGATTCTATAAGAAATGTAATGGATACTCTTAAAGGCGAATATTATTTATATGGAGAAGCACTATATTTTGAAAATTGTGTGGTTACTGATGATTACATTATATATATAGAAGATGACATTCCAGAGTCAATAAAATCATGCTTAGTAATAGAGGAAATTACTAATCGTTTTCTGTATGCTTCTGTAAGTAATGGTCAATTCATCACCAGGACTTTCCCAGTTAAAAAAGTAGATAAAGATATTTTAAATAATTATAACGATGATTTACCAGTAGATAAATTTACAGAATTTGTTGAGATGGATAAATCAGGAATAGCAATACTCCATGGAATTCCTGGTACTGGTAAAACCTATTTTATCCGTTATTTAATAGCAAAATATCCAGATAAATCTTTTATATGGTTTGACCAATCGCTTTTAACACAGGCTACTTCGGATGCTTTTGTTCAGTTTATTATTTCTAATAAGAATAGTATCTTAATTCTTGAAGATTGTGAAATCCTTATCAAGTCACGCAATGAAGGCTCAAATGGACTTCTCAACACAGTTTTAAATATAGCAGATGGAATTATTGGAGATTGTTTAAATATTAAATTTATTTGCACTTTCAATACTGACATTACTAATGTAGATAAAGCACTATTGCGTAAAGGAAGATTAAAGATAAAGTATGAATTTAAAGAATTAGAAACACCAAAAGTTAAAGCTCTGTTTGATAAATTAAATATAAAAGATTCGCCTAAAAAGATGCCACTCTGTGATATATTTAATTATGAAGAACAAAATGGTGGAGAAGAAAAGAGAGTCAAGATTGGATTTTAATTAATTTGATAACTATGATTTTAACAAAAGAAATTCTTGAAAAGAATGGGTTTGTAACTAACCATCCAGAAAGAGTATTGCCAAAATACCATTATTCTAACCCAGAAGGTTCATATCGAGTTGATATACAAGCAGAGTATTTTCCAGGAACAAATGTATTAGGTTGGAATGTTTCAGGGTGGTCTACTATAAATGGAAAGATAATAAGAAGGGCTAGTGCTAGTGTAATAGAAACTGTCGAAGATTTGCAATCTCTTATTAATCTTTGCAAAATCGACTTACTAATATATTCAGAATAAATATGATTGACATTGATAAGCTTATAAAGAATGCCTTAAAAACTAAAGATGCTAATGCAGTTAAAACTTATAGGAATATTAAATCCGAAATTCTAAAATGTAAGACTGCTAAAAACGCAAAACCTTATGATGAAGTGGCTGAAATTGGAATTTTAAAGAAAATGGCCAAAAATCTGGAAGATTCTGAAAATGTTTATGCAAGCTACCACAGGCCCGATTTAGCATCTGAATGTACTGCTGAAAGGGAGGTTATAGAAAGGCTCTTACCAAGCCCAAAACCATTGAATTTTCTAGTATTAGAACTTGCCCAACTATATCCATTCAATCCAACTTCAGAGGGTATGAAAATCCCAAAATCAGATATGGGAAGAATCATAAAATATCTTAAAGAGAAATTCCCATATAATGATGGGAAGGAAATTGCTAATTTAGTAAAAACGTATATTGTATAAAATATTAAATACCTCGAATTAATTTGAATATAATAGAGAATTTATTAAATGATTTACTCATGATGAATAATAAATGTATTAAAATATTAATAGAAACCTATGTAAAAGGACTAAATAATTTAGAAATTACAAAATCTATTTTACATCAGGATATTCGAACATGGGTTAAAGGATATCTGGGTATTTTAGTTTGGTAATCTTATTAGGGGAAATCATATATTTTATATATTAATAGAAAAGAAGCATTTATTAATAATTTTATTGAAAACTTAGAACAAGAATTAACATAAATACAAAAAGGGCAGCTCGGAGAAATCCGGGTTGCCCTTTATTTTTTTTTAAATTGGGAGGGTAGCTACAGGCTATTCTCCCTTTATTTTTTTTAACCTTCAGTTGCTACAAGATGTTTATAGAATCCCTATGCATTTTTCCAAATAGCAACATCACTAGTTAACATATTAGCAACAGTTTTATCGCCAAATACCACCTTGGAAATATCAGTAACTATCTTTATAGGTAATTCGTAGAAAGGTGGATTCATGTTTTCTCCAAGTTGCTAAAACACGTTAATAGGCCCTAAGAATCCATCATAAGCTCTAGAAGCTCCTGAGTAAGTTATATATGCTAAGGCAGATTCCAAAGCAGAATGTGCTCTCTCATTTGCCTTTTTTGTATATTCTTTATAATTAGGAGTTAGCACCAATTTAAACAATAATGCAATTATCATTCCTGCTAATAAATCAGAAAGAAGCTTTTTCATGTTAGCCCATTCATTTGGATTATTATATATTTCCTCTTTAAATTTGTGCTATTTTAAGGCATGCATAGCATGCTTTAATGTATAATAAGTGCCCTAAATTACTTCAGGAATATATTTATGTTTTTCTTCCAAATCATCTAATGAATCTTTATATTCTTCTCCAGTTGCTTCATATTTGTAAATGGTAGTTCCATCTTTCTACTTCTCGGCAATTATAGTTTCCATTTTTCCATTTAGGTATTTTTGATTACCATTGGCATCAGTATCCTTTTCTTCTCTAAAAGATCCATCCTAATAAATGCCAGGGCGTCTTGCCATATTAGCCCAGATACCATTCATCCAAGTTGTGAAAGAACCACACATTACTCCAATAAACATATTTTCATAGCCAGCTCTCATACTAGCATCATAAGCACCATATATGTTATTAGATAACTCTCTAAATTGTCCAATTTCTCTATTACTATAAGCAGCGGGTAGCATATCTTCAGTAGTTAAATCTGTACCATGTTCCTCGTTATAAACCTTAATAGCATTATAATAAGCATTACGCTATTCCTTATATTTTGGATTAGCTGTTTGCTTATTTAAGAATATAGAATACCTACTATCTTCTTTAGGGTTATAAACTAACTAACCTTCTTTAATAGAAAAGGCATCCCAGCACCCATCTTGCATACATCTTGCTACAAATAAAACCATTCGATTTAAAAAGTCAGGTTTACGTAAAGTAGCATACATCCAATTTTCGTAGTTTAGAAAACCACCTCTATTAGATTTCAAACCTTCGCTGATACGAGCTACATCCATATTAGACAAACGATAAATCTTGCAAAGCTAGTCAATTTTATTAATAGACATGCAATCTTTCCACATATTTTTTATTAC
>R02__coassemble_1205_pt1 | contig 6938 bp, 19 predicted proteins | sample R02__metabat2_low_PE_022 | metagenome-assembled genome bin R02 | reverse complement strand
ATTAGATTGCCCGAAAAGTAATGCTGACAGCATAAAAATTAATATTGTAAATATATTCTTTTTCATTTTTTTAATACTCCTTAATATACAAAATATGTATCACTAACTTGTTTAACTATTTCACGAGTGTAATTTGTACCAGATTGTATTTCTGAAATTAAACACTGAATTAAATTGATTTTATCTTGTTCTGATAAATCTGTACTATCAAACATAAAGATATTATCAAAATCTGCATAAACTACTGTTATAATTGAATTTGTTAATGGTAAATGGTCGTGTAAATTCCAGCCTTTAAAACTGATTTGTCTTTTATTCATTTCTTCTTTTGTCATATTTTTTCTCCTTTATATTATAATTTTCCTAGTATTGTACTAGCTAATACTGCAGCTTTATTATCACTGTGATAATAAAGCGATAATAATACATAGTTTTCTTTTTATTTTATCTACCTTTTTTTATATGTAATAAATCATCTAGTAAACTTATTCCAATACCAAGTTTTATTCCATCTTTTAAATTTTTATTATTATTTTCATATTCAGATGTATTTTCATACAGACAAGGTTTTTCATTACACCACCAAAGATCACAAATTATAGGATGTATCTTAAATACCATAAGAGCACTTATTGGAATTGTCACACATCCTAAAATTAAACCGCCAGCAGCATCCATCACAAAACCGAAAGCATCCATCGAATAACCATTGATTAACATTATGTAAACACCAGCCATTAACCAGAATGTCCCCCAAAAAATATAACCTACTATCTGGAATATTTTATAAAATACATATTTTACATCTTGTTTCCATGTCCACTCGTATCCATATTTTTTAAAATATTCTTCTTTTTCCATTTTATCTATTTTACTTTCATCAGTAGGAACATAATCTCTTTTTGTGTATTTTCCTTTATAAAATTGGCGGATAAATCTTTTGTCATAAATCAAAGCGTTATAAAAGAATTCCTGATCATATTCTACATCTTGTGTTCTAGCCCATTCATAATAAAGTTCCCATAATTCTGAACGAGTCAAAATTTTATCCTCAGATTTTTTTTCAATTTCTTCCATCCCTTACTCCTCTATGTTACAAAAATTTAAAAACTTATCTCTTAAATCATATCTAAAAGAATAAACTTCATCAGGTGCACCAAATATTAAATGGTCGTATAATCTTACGTGCATTTTCTGTAAATGGCGTAATACTACAAGTGTGACATTTCTATCTTCTATAGATGGTTTTACAAAAGGATCGTCAGGATGATTATGAACCATAATAATATAATAAAAATTATTTTCTCTTGTTTTTTGAAAACATAAATCTGGATTAAAAGTAACACTATAAAAAGTGCCTTTGTTTAGTTCTATACTTTTAATGAAATTAAAATTTTTATCGTAACCTAAAATCCAGGCGTGTTCTTCATGACAGAATTTATATTTAGCTAAATCCTGTATATTGCGGTCATTTTTTCTCTCTAACATAATATATTTCTCCTTTATTATTATAATAAATACTTTACAACCACGCAAATTATTTTACGTAATTAATTAAACGGTCTGCAAAATCAACAGCTTCTTCAATCATTTTTATTTTTTTTCATATACACCTCCTTGTTATTTAATAGAATCAATAAAACGCTGTGAGTTACCGATGATGTTACATTTTATAAATGTTTTTAAATCATCAATTTGCCTTTTAAGTTTTAAATTCTCGTTAGTAAGGTCAGTATATCGTGAATCTACACCGCTATATTCATATTCAACGTGAGAACAGCCTAGTGCATATGCAAGACGTTCATCTTCTGTAAAACAATTAGCTATTCCTCTATTGTCAGTATGTCTATTAAATGTTATTGCAGCCGCATCTAAATCAAGTATTAAACTATTTTTTTTTGAATTGCTCATTCATATTTACCCCACAATAATTTGTTCGTTATAAGATACTTTTAGACAACTTATAAAGTCTTTCAGCCAGGTGCGTTTATTACTGTTGTACCCAACTATATTTGCTATAACTCTATAGGTCTCATTTGTTTCTTGATTTTTAGGAATAAAATCATTCACTAAAAAATCAACCTGTTCATTTGTTAATTCATCAACGGTTACAAAAGTATTGCCGTTATCTATACTTAAAGTTTCCATTTTCAATCTCCTTAAATATATTCATTTAGATAATCTCTCAGCATTAATTCTAAGAGTTCTGATTCTTTACTAGACAAATTGTGTAAAACTCTTTGTCTTTCAAGACAATCGTATTGATTAGTATTGTTACTGCTTATTTTGGCTAGAACTTCATAAGCAGTATCTAAATTATTTTTTACATTTGGGTGTTCTACCTTATTCATTAGTTCTCTCCGTCACATCAAAACGGGCAATTCCTATGCCAGCCTAAAGGCATGGCATCTTCCTTGCCCATTTCTGTGTGAAATTCACATTCTTTACAACGAAAAACTAAATCATTTTTCTTTTCAGTTTCCTCGCAATTCAAACACCAGTTATGAGTGAAGTTGTGTAAACTTCTTACTGCTTCCTGAATATCGTCTTTGTTATTCCAAATCCCTGTATTTAATTGCATTAATAATAATCTCCTTTCATTACTGAATTAACTAATGGCTCATACTGATGTTTATGTTCATCTTCATTTTGTTTCCTTAAAGTATTAAGTAACTGCAGAGGTGTAGAACATTCATAATCATCCATACTGTCTTGTAATGCTTGTGAATCAAAACAACCATCCCAACCGTCAGTAACATATTCATAAAATTCTTTTCCAAGTTCATTGCAGGTATTACAATGATAAATATTGAAAAATTCACCATCATAAACACCTTTAATATTATGTGCTGAAAAGCCTTTAGGTATTTTTCTTAAACACAAATCACACTGATGTATTTTACGAGTATGTTTTATGAATCTGTTATTTAGAAAATCACTCATTTTAATCCTCCATTTTTCCAATTGGTGAACCGTCTAAAAATGTGTAATTAGCAAATAAATATTCCATAGGACAAGGAATGTCTCTAATTATACAGATGTCATAACTGATTGCATTTATTAAAAATTTCATTTCAACATCTTTGGATTTTACCCAGATAAAAGGTTCTTCAATATTTGTTCGTATTACTCCAAACCGTTTACAGAAATCATTAAGCATTTCTTCTGTATTTTTGTAAGGTCTGTATTTAGACTCTTTTTTAATACGATATTCAACTGCTTCCCAATTCCAAATCGGTTTATATGCAGGAAGCCAATTGTATTCTGTATTACTCGGTCTACATTCAATTTTCCTTCCATCTTTGAAAGCCTGCATTACTTCAATTTGTTCATCTATTGTCTTAGCCATTTTGTTTCTCCTTAACTGTTATAATTGTTTCTGCCAAAGTATGAACCCTGTCACCTTGTTCGTTTATAAAAACAACATTGCCGCATTTATCTCCAACTAAGTGAAGTTGGTATTGATGTTCTAACAAACGGATTTTTACTGCCATTTGTTTTGCACACTGTTTTTGTAAATCTAAAGATGAAATTATTTCAGTTTCACCCTTATCGTTTTGTTTTCTGGAAAAATTATTATCTGTCATTTTTATTTCTCCTTAAATTCAAAATAATCAATCTTATTCCAAGTAAGCTCTGTTTTAAGACCAAAAATAGTTCCGTCTGATTTATATTCCAGATATTTTTTCAGGATTAAATACGCATCACTGTCTAGGTAAATACAATCAGGTTTATAATCCAGTTTTTCTAATTCTGTTTTTATCAGACTAAGTAAAACTTTTTCGTGTGATTTTCGCCACTCCTTAAATAATTCAGACCAGTTTTCTTTGGGAACTTCATAGAGTTCTTTATTAAACTGCTCTTTGTAGTTATGACTCATTTCCAGCTCCTTAAATCTTATAATTGAGTTTGTCAATTAATCTGCCTAATTCTTCTTTGTTATCTAACGGACAGGTCATAAACTCACTCTTGATTTCTGCCAAGTCTTTACATAAGATGTTGTAGGCTTCTTCTACTTTTTGCAGATGAGTTATTTCTTTTTCAAGTGTTACTTTTTGTTGAGTAAGTCGGCTATCACGCTTAGAGTATGTTAGCATTTTCTCATTTAAGCCTAGTTTGTAACCATCTTTATAAGTAGATGTGATTTCTGACTTAACTCTTTGTTTGTCTATATCACACCAACTTCCATCCCAATAATATTCTTTAGCATATTCTTCTGCTTTTTGTTCTAATTCTTCATCTGTCATTTAATTTCTCCTTTATTTGCCAAAATCGGTTTTTACACAGAAATTGGCAATTAAAATTATTTCATCAACCTCTTATAATCTTCCCTTACATCAATTCCAGAAATTTCTTCAAAAATATCAGCATTGAAATTAGGCAGTTCAAACAACTGTTTTTTACCTTCATCATCTGCCTTGTCATAAGCCATTCTGAAAGCAAAGTCAGCTCTTGTATCGTTTAGCCAAACTTCTTTATCAGCATCTACCATTGAATTAACAAATGAAGCATAACTGTAAGGCGTACTAATTTCTGGTTGAAATATCATTTTATACTCTCCTTATATCTCTAGAGTTTCCATAATTATTTGTTTAGACAGGAAGTTATAACAGTAATAACTACTTGAGAATGTAATCTTGTTATTAATAACTCCGTCATTACTGAATTTCATTCGCTGCTCAAACATTAATAACTGTAAATCTTTATTCTTAAATATCTGTTTGGGGGCTGAGTCGTTAAGCCAGGTGTTTGACATAATCAAAGCAAACGGTTTATTAAAACTCAAAGCCCGTTCAAATATTCCTCGTTTATTTGTAAACGGCGGATTGCTTACGATACAATCCCAATGTTCATCAGGTTCATATGTGTAAAAGTCCTGACCATTACAAATATGTGTTGCAATTACCTTGTTAGTGTTCTGAATTTGTTAAACAAATTCAGAACACTCAGTATCAAACGGACACCATACAACTGCATCTTTTGGAATATATTTAAGAATAGGTTTTACTGCATAAGAAAGAGTGTAACATTCATCGTTAGCACCCTTACTGAATAAGATGTCTTTACTTGTCATAACTCCACCTCAATTTCATATTTTGCTTTTTCGTTAGTTTGATTTTTGAGTTTATTAAATAAGAAACGGGGCAGAACATTATATGCTGCACGATAGAAACAGAAGAACCAGTGTTCTCTGTCACCATGAGCCGATAAGTTTTTCTGCTTTCTGATTTCTCCCATCCAAGTTATAGCCTGCTGTAATTTAATAGATGAGATTTTATACGAGTTCATTTTATGCCAGTATTTTTTAGAGTTGAGAGGTTCAGAATTTTTCATTCTGTAATTACCTTTCTTAATGGCAATTTCCTGAATAGCGGCCGAACACTGTGTCATTAATTTACTGATTTCATCAGCCGACATATCTTTTACTTCTGACTCGTAAATTATTTTGTCCCCAAGTTTCACAAATCTTTCTTCTTCCATATTGTTCTCCTTTTATTATTAGACTTCTGCTGTTCAATGCAAATCTCGTTAAATAACAAGAACTGCCGAAGCAGTTCTCATTTTATTTCTAATTCATAGTGATAATTGTTAAAGCCTTGCTTTGTCAGATTGTGTTTTATCTCTCTGTAAATAGCCATATGCTCTAACATTGTTTGATGATTCCAATAACCATCGTGATACACAACAGGCTTTTTATTATCATTTTTAGTCCAGTAAGATATTAAGTAATATCGTTGCTTTCCACTTCTTAAATCAACATCAGCCGTTACTGGTTCTTTTAATCTGTTTATGTGAAAAGCCGTGTACCAGGCTTCTTTTGCAGTAGGTACTTCAAGTATATCGCTGTAATAACCGCTGCAATCTTCTTTTGGACTGTCGTAATATGTTTTTATAACTTCAAACATAAAAACCTCCTAATCTTTACATCTGATTAAAACTTCATACAATTCTTTATAACCTTCATCATTTTCACTACCAGATAACCAATCATTAAGTGACTCAATAAGCTGATAGATATATTCATCAATATCTTCCTCACAGAGATTATGAAATTGTTCTTTCCAGTTATTGCTTGTATATGCTTTCCAAAGGTCTAGATTATCTTCAAATAGTTTTGAATAATTACAACAGATTTTTGCATAAGCACCATCAAAGATTTTTACAACATCGACTTTCTGATAAAGAGCTTTTGTGAATCTTTTTATCCATTTAAGTTCATTACTTAACATTATTTTATCAAGTTCAAGATGAACGATTGCATCAAACTTTTCATCACAACTATCCCAAGAACATTCATCACAGATATTGTTTATTTCGATTAATTTCATTCCATTACTCCTTGTTTAATATTTCCAAAATTTCATCTTCTAACTGATAATAATCAGAACCGTAAATTGTAGATGCTGCTGAATCTTCTTCTTTTTCAGAATTAGGAATATCAATTCCTTTTGATTCCAAAAACTCTTCGAACTTCTCAATAATTAAAACTGCTTTTTCTCTAATATCCATATTAATCCTCCTTAAATAATCCCTGAGTATATGCTTCACTTGCTTTTCGTATTACAGTATTAACTGTATATTCTTCACAACCAATAGCCCATAAATAATCTTCTACAATGGTTTGAATTGTAGAACGTTCTGATTTAACTCCTGGTTTATATGCTGCAAGATGTTTTTTACAGTCAATCCAATAGCCAGGTCTGATTGTCTGGTTATAATTATTCTTCTTCATTTTCGTCCTCGATATTGTCACTTCTCCAATCGTCTAATGCTTCAAAGATACGATTCCAGCCAACTTCTATTGCAGCTTCACCGCCTTTATCATCGAGATCACCTGCAATATAATCATCAATAATTGAACGCAATTCTTCATTTGTTGGTTTGCGGTCAAACTGTTTTTCAAATTCATCTGATACATCACATTCCCGCCAGATAAC
>R02__coassemble_1130_pt1 | contig 7216 bp, 6 predicted proteins | sample R02__metabat2_low_PE_022 | metagenome-assembled genome bin R02 | reverse complement strand
GTATATGGTTATATGAGACGGAAAACACTATTGGAAAACATTGATGAATTTGAGAAGAATGTAGATACAGTTCTTTCAGTATCTAATGCAATAACATTTATTGAAGTAGAATAATATGTTACACAATATAGATTTTTAAAATTAACTTTGTACTATAGTGAAAAACAGTAAATAACATTACCAACATAGTGGGTTAACTATGTAATACATAATTATAGATTTGTTTTCTATATTTCAAGGAAACAAGATATTTCTTTCAGCAAAGAATAGATGTATGATAATTGGTATACTTTGTAAGTGTATATCATCAGATGAATTTAAAGTTTAGAATTTAAAATTTTAATATTCAATATTTAAATTTCAAATTTCTTATACTATTAACTTTCAAATATTATCTTATCAATGTTCTATCAAATCCATGATTGAGTTTTACTTCATGTGTCATTGTTTTAACATTCTGTTTTGTACATGGCTGCTATAGTACAAATTGCTTTTCTCCATGATGTAATGGTAGCATAAGAGAATTTGACTCTCTTTGTAGTGGTTCGAATCCATTTGGAGAAGTTTATTTTCAATTCATTTTTTGGACTCCTTTTTATACAATTATTTATGTGAAAGCACCAGCTAAAAAGCTGGTGTTTTCACGTTCTTTGGAATGGTGGTGATTTTGTGACAATAAAAGATTATGGTGAAAGACCAAATGTTAAAACTTTAGAAATATATGGTTTATCAAATGAAACAAAACCTACTGATACTATTGACGGAATTGATATAAAAACAGGTTCTTGTTTTATAGAAATGGACACATCAACAATATATATATATTCTGAAGTAGGAAAGAAATGGTATGAACTATAATTAAGTTCATAAGTGAACTACCCATCATCTAAATGTAGTGGATAGTTAACAAATAATTAAAAGGAAAGATGGTGATATATATACCTACATTGATGACACCTAAAACAGTAGAAGAAATAAAATCAACTAATGTTGCTGAATTGCGAAGGCAATTTATAAAATTAAATGAAACATATGAAAAGTTATATAATGGAAATTTGATATATTGTAATAAATGTGACAAGTTTTATCCTAGAGGTACATATTATAGTTCTAAGGATTTTGCTTCTGGTATATATCCTATTTGTAAAAAATGTCTTATAGATGAAGCTACTGATTATAATAAATCAACTAAAAAACATACAGATAATAAAGAAAAAACAAAAAAAGTTCTTAAAAAGATGAATCTTCCATTCTATGAATCATTATACTTGTCAAATCTTGATAGTGTTAAAAATGAAATAAACGAAAAGAATTATGGAACTGCATGGCAGCATTACATGACTATAATAAAATCTTTACCACAATATCAGCATGATACTTGGGAGGATAGTGAATTTAGTGATGATGATGGAGAATTTTCTTCTACGAAAGAAAATATTAGAAGTCCTAGAAAAGAAATCAAAAAGATTTTTGGTTCTGGGTTTTCTACAGAAGATTATTTATATTTACAAGACCAATATGATGATTGGCGAAAACGTACTGAAATAGATAGTAAACCTCAAGAAACGTATATTATAAGAATTTGTTTTAAATTATTAGATATTTGGAAAGCTCAAAAATCTGGTAAAGATACAAAAGACTTAGATAGATCTCTAAATGAACTTATGAATGCTTCTAATCTTCAACCTAAACAAAATACAACTAACTTTGTAAATGACAGTTTAACATTTGGACAACTTATAGAAAAATGGGAGCAGGAAGAGCCTATTCCTGAGCCTACTGATGAATTTAAAGATGTTGATGGTATAGGTAAATATATTAGAGTTTGGTTTAAAGGATATTTAGGTAGAGCATTAGGTCTTGAAAATGTATTTACAAGAGAATTTGAAGAAGAAATATCTAAATATACTGTTGAAAAACAAGAATATGCTGAAGAAGAAAATTCAGATGATATTTATGGTAAACTCTTTGGAAAGCAAGGTGATTAATCTTGGCTAAAAATAAGAGCGATACTGAAATACAACAAACTAAAATTGAAAATACTATGAATATTATTGCTAAAAGATGTTCATATTACAGAGCAAATCCTCAAAGGTTTGTATCAGAATTTTTAGGATTGAAATTGAAATTATTTCAAAAAATACTTCTATATACTATGATGCATAATGATATGTATTATTTCATTGCCGCAAGAGGGATTGGTAGATGTATTGTTTAATTATTTTTTAAAAAGAAATAAGTGTGAAATATTTTTAAAAATATTGAAGATGCAATTAAAACTAGAAGTGAAAAATAATTTAAACTAAATTTGCCCTCATAATCAGTAATGATTATGTTGTAGCGAAGAATTAAGCGTGAAGTCCATCAATAATTAAGGATAACACGAACCGAAGGCTAAGTTTAAAAGCTTAGTCAGGGGCAACGCATAGAGAATGAAATCAATATTAAATATATTGAAATATAATTTCTCCACGAGGCTTCGCTATCTTTGTATGAAGATAAAAATATATGCTGAACTACATTCAATGATAAAGATGTAGAATTATAAGATAAAAAACTTATAAGATAACAAAATTGAAAACCTATCTTGTATCTTTGTTTGCAGTATGTAGATGTATTTTATACCCCGGCACAAAAATTGTATGTTGTAGTGCGACTTACAAACAGGGTATGGAAGTAATATTGAAGATAACAGATGACTTTATGCATAAATCATCATTATTAAGAAATGAAATTAAACACGTCTCAACAAGCCAAAATGATTGCCATATTGAATTTAAAAATAACTCTCGAATGAAAGTTGTTACTGCTACTGATTCAGCCAGAGGTGGCAGAAGTAATATCTTAATAATTGATGAGAGCAGATTAATACCTCAAGATATAGTTGATAGAATTTTGAGACCATTTAATGCTGCAAGTAGACAGCCGGGTTATTTAAGTAAACCCGAATATAGATATTCACTACAGGAAATGAATAAAGAATTTTATATGTCATCAGCTTGGTATCAGGCTTCAGAAATGTTTGAAAAAGTAAAGGCATACACAGCTAACTTTTTCAATCCAAGACTTAAATATTTTATATGTGACCTTCCTTATCAAATGTCTATAAAAGAAGGTTTATTAATGAGAGAGGCTATTGAGAACGAAAAATCTGAAGCAACATTTAATGATATATCTTTTGCGATGGAACGTGAAGGAATATTCTTTGGAAATGGACAAGATAGTCTATTTAATTTCAATGTATTAGATAGTAGACGTACATTATCTAAACCATTATTTGATTTAGATTTTTATAGAGAAAATAATATAAAAATTCCTAAAAAAGAAGCTAATGAAAAACGTATATTAAGCATTGATGTTGCTTTATTAGCTTCAAGGAAACATGATAATGATGCTTCTGCTTTTATAATAAATTCTGCTATACCTACTTCATCTAACAACTTTATAAGTAATATAGTATTTATTGATACTAAAGAAGGTTGTACTACAGAAGAACTTGGTATCATTGCTATGAGATATTTTTATAATTATGAATGTGATTATATAGTTATTGATGGTAATGGTATAGGTATGCCTTTAGCTGACTATGTAATGCAAGATAGATATGACCCTGTATATGGAATAACTTATCCTGCACTTGATTGTAAAAATAATTCAGATATGTCTGCTAGATGTAAAGTCAGAGGTGCAAGAAAAGCTTTATATATCATAAAAGGAAATGCAAAATTAAATAATGATATGTGTTTAAATTTAAGGTCTGGATTTCAAAATGGATATATAAATCTTTTGATTAATGATACAAATATTGAAGAAGAACTAGCTAAAGATATTAAAGGTTATAATAAATTATCTGATTATCATAAAAATAAACTTAAATTACCATATCTTCAGACTACGTTTTTAATTAATGAGCTTATTAATCTTGAACATGATGTTACAAGAGATGTAATTAAGGTTAAAGAAAAATATGGAATGAGAAAAGATAGATATAGTAGTCTTTTATATAATTATTATGTAGTTCAAGATTTAATATTAGAATTAAAACCAAAAACAGATAATAATACAATTATAAAACGTCTATCTTTTAAAAAAGGAAAACGTAGTTTTGGATTGTAAAAATTTTAATTAAGGAGTGGTGTTGTTATGGCACGAAGAAAAAAAGGTGGTAATTCAACACCACAATCTCCAATGACAGCCATGGAGAAAAAAGCATTTGTACAAGAACAAGACCAAAAGAATTTAAAAAATTTTCAGTCTGTATTAGATGCAGCAATTAAAGGAAAACCTTTAAGAGATGTAACAAAGTCAACAATAAAATCTATAAAAGTATTTGATAAAGATACATTAAGAGGCTATCTTAAGAATGTAGGTAGTAATGAAGTTAATTTAAGAAAATTGTCTATGTATTTATTTTATAGGTCTCATGTATATTACAGACTTATAAGTTTTTATGCTGATATGTTTTGTTTAAATGCAAGAAAAGTTATTCCTAAATATAATTTAACAAAAACAAATGACAAAAGTAAATTTTTAAAATCATATAATGATACTATAGATATACTTGATAACATGAATTTACAAGGTGAGATGAGAAAAATATATATGAAGTGTTTTTCTCAAGATGTGTCATATAATATTGTATTTTATGACGAAACTGGAATGTTCTTATATGGACTTGACCCAGATTATTGTAAAATAGATGGACAATATTTTACTGGTGATTTCAGTTTTTCTATGAATATGTCTTATTGGCGAAGTAAGACTACGGAACTTGAGGCATTAGGCTCTCCTTTGGTTGATTTGTATAATGAGTATGATAAAACAGGAGAAAAATGGCAACATATACCAGATGAATATGCTGCTTGTTTTAAATTTAGAAATTATGATTGGGAAATATGTGTACCTCCACTTATAGGTTCATTCTTATCATTTATTAACATAGAAGAACTTGCTGATATACAAGCTATAGCAGATGAACAGCAAATTTATAAATTAATTTATCTACCTATGAAAACAATACAAGGTTCTAATAACCCAGATGATTGGGAAATATCTATTGATATAATGCTTGAATATTTTGACCTTATACAACAAGCATTACCATATTATACAGATGCAGTAATAGTGCCGGGAGATGAATTAAAAACAATTTCATTTGATTCTGATAGTGCTAAAGATGTTACCAAAGTGCAAGATGCAATAGAAACTACTCTTAATACTACTGGTGGGGCTGAGGTTTTAAATGGTTCAAAAATAACAAGTTCAGCAGCATTTTCAGCTTCGATGAAAGCTAATACTAAATTTGCTATATCTTCTCTTCTACCACAAACTCAATCATGGGTAAATAGATTTTTAAGTTATAAATTAAAGAATCCTGCTAAAGTAGAATTTTTTGAATGTTCTATTTATACAATAGAAGATTTAAGAAAGAGTTTATTAGAAGGAGCACAATTTGGGCTTCCTAACCAATTATTAATAAATAATTTAAATCAAATAACAGAAAAGCAAACTATGGCTCTTAATTTCTTAGAACAGTCATGTTTAGGAATAAATAATTTATTTAAACCTATGAGTAGTTCGTATACTCAAACTGGAAATGTAAAAGATACAACTACAACAGATACAGACCCAATAACTGGTGGTGCACCTAAAAAAGATGATTCAGAAATTAGTGAATCTGGTGATAGAATGAGAAATCAATAGGTGATTTTCTGAAAAAATTTATATATACAAATAATAAAGAAAGTGAAAACAAACTAAAAAAATTAGGTTTCAAATTATTTAAAGAATCTAGTAATGGTGATTGCATTTTTATTAATAATAATAATTTAAAATTTGAAAATATAAAGAATGTGAGTTATTCTGATATACTCATTTTCTAAAGAAAGTTGGTGTAAATATGGCTTTAGATGTTGTTTCTTTGGCTATAGCAAAAAAGTATACAGATAATGCTATATTAGGACTTGGAAGCTTAAAAGGTAAAGCTTGTGAAATTGATAGCATAACATATACAAATGGTGTTGCTACAGTTAAGTTTAAATGGTATGCAACAGACACAAATAATGTTGAACGAGTGCAATATACTTCTCTACAATTAGATAATAGATTAGGAATTAATATATGGACTAGTAATAATTCTTATGAAGTTGGTGATATAGTTATATATGATAAAGATGTATATGAATGTATAACTAAAAATTCAGATGCTACATTTATTAATTCTAAGTGGAGTGTATATGGTACAATTAAGGCTTTAAGTTCTATAGATGCTAATAGAACTACTATAAATTTAGAGCCATATGTATTATATAATTTAGGAACATTAAGTAGCACAGATGAATTAAATATTACTATAAATATACCAGAAAATCCTACAGGGGTAGAAATATATCATTGTAAATTTGTAGCTGGTGCTTCAGACCAAAGTATAAGTATCTCATCTTCTGACGGAGAAGATATTGAAATCAAAGGAAATACAGATTTTGAAGTAGGTACTACATATGAAATTTCTATATGGGATTATGTCGCTATTGTAGGATAATTAGATAGTAGGTGATTAATTTGTATACAACTGATGAATTTTTAATTGCCAGAAGAAATGCAATTATCGGACATATAATTAATAATTCTAAGCAGATTCCAGATTATATAAAAAGATTGTCATACATATATAATACAGACGTTTCTTCTGATACGTCACCATATATAGATACCAATTATTATCCAAATAAATCTACTAAAATAGTTATTAAAATAGAAAGTATGAATAGTAAAAACAGTGACAGTGGATATTACACTTGTCCTTATGGTGTTAGAAGTAATAATGGATATAGATTAATTTGTTATGATAACCTTAGTAATTACGAATTTAGTATATATACTGGAAAATATAAATATTTTTATCCTAAATCTGGTTTTACTGCTGATTTGGAAACTAGTACTATAGAACATAGCTCTGATGGTTATACTTTATCTTCAAAGATAGAAAATTATAATGCTAAGATAGATTCTGTAAATCAATGGCAATCTGAATCTCCTTTATATTTATTTGCTTGTAATTATCAAGGAGAAATTTTAAAACCATATTATGGTAAAATTTATTATATTAAAATATTTGAAAATGATATTGCAATTAAACATTTAGTTCCAATATATAATGAAATACAAAATATTGCTGGTATGTATGATTTAATTAATAATGTAGAATATTATAGTC
>R02__coassemble_1113_pt1 | contig 7273 bp, 3 predicted proteins | sample R02__metabat2_low_PE_022 | metagenome-assembled genome bin R02 | reverse complement strand
GGTTTATGGTATGGAGATGTTACTTTAACAAATTATAGTGACGAAGATGATGTATCTACTATAACAGATTTATGTCTTGAAATAACTGATGTATATCCAGATTATGTTTTAGGAGAGTTAAAAGCTGCTCAAAATGACTTTTTAAATACAAAAGATGATGATGGTGATGAAATTTATGATATTGATAATTTATTTAAAGTGTCATTTGATGAATTTAAAGAATTAGTTACTGCCACTTCAGATAAATCAGAAGATATATCACGTTATTCAGCTAAAAGATTAGAAAGTCTAGCTGATGGAATTAAAAATTTGATGGATATATTAGAGGAAGAAGATCAAGCTACTGACGGTGGAGAATTATACTCATATTATTTAGATTATCAGAATAAGTATAAATTTACTATATCACTCATGGATTCTTTAAATACAGAAATAGACAGGTTATCTAATGAAGAAGAAACTCTTGAAAAAAAGAAAGATAAATTACAAGAATCTATGGATTTAGAGAATTTTTTAGGAGAAGATTTATATAAAACATTATGTAGCTATAAAAGAGAAGATTCTTATTCCAATGAGAATTTTGTTTCAGATGGACTAGAAAATGACGAACTTTATAAAAATGCTAAGATATTCCTTGAAGATGCTAAAGAAGAATTATATAAATCAGCAGAAAAACAGCATACTATTACATCTGACCTGAAAAATCTATTACTTATGCCAGAATTTAAAGAACTAACATCTTATTTTGATGTAGGAAATTGGATTAGAGTTCAAGTTGAAAATGATGTTTATAAACTTAGATTATTAAGTTATGAAATATCATTTGATGATTTACAAACAATAAATGTTGAATTTTCAGATGTCACTAAAACTAAAAATTCATTTTCAGATATATCAAGTATTCTCCAATCTGCTCAATCTATGGCAACAAATTATAATTATGTAACTAAACAAGCTGAAAAGGGTTCTATTGCTCATACTACATTTCAAAGTATGCAAGAAGAAGGTTTTAATTCAGCATTATATAATATAAAAACTTCTGATAAAGAAGAAATTGTTATAGATAATCATGGAATACTTTGTAAATCATATAAATATTTAACAGATGATTATGATGACAGACAATTAAAAATAACTAAAAATAATATTGCTTTCACTGAAGATAATTGGGAAACCTTATCTACTGCCATAGGACAATTTAATTATACTAACCCAAGTACTGGAAGAACAACTCAAACATATGGTGTTAATGCTCAAACTTTAATTGGTGAACTTATATTAGGTAGTAGATTAGGAATATATAGTAAAGATGATAAAGTCGAGATGTCTTTTGATAATAATGGTTTGGTATTAAATACTAAGAGATATTCTGACGAAAATGACAATGGTTTATATCAAAACATTTTTAGAATTGAAGTTGATGGTGACCCTGTTTTATATGTAGATAATGAGGGTAAACTTGTTCTTCAAAATGCTGAATTTAAAGAAATGCAAGAGGCTTTAGACCAAACTATCAAAGAAATTCAAGACGAATTTTGTATATATAGCAATAATACTTCTCTCCCAGATAATTATTTAGCTGATAAAGATGATTATTTAACAAATAGTTCAGCGAAGCAAATTTGGTATAATGAAGCACCAAAAATAACTGACGACAATCCTTATTTATGGCAAAGAACAAAAGTTATTTATAAATTATCTGAATTTGAAGCAACATTCAGTACACCATATTGTGTAAATGGATTAAAAGGAGAAACAGGTGACAGTATAAAAATAACAGAGCAATGGATAAAATATTGTTTAGTTACTCCATCTGATGTTAAGAATCAACAAGTAATTAAGCCTTCTGATGACGAATTTACATTGTCAGAAATACCAACTAATATACCAAATGGTTCTTATTTATGGTCTTTAAGTTATATTAAATATAGCAATAATTCTTCTACAAGAGTTTATGGTGTAAGCCATTTAGGTGTGAATGCAGAATCAGTTTATACTTGGATAGTTTATGCAGATGATTTAAATGGAACAAATATGTCTGAAGAATCTTATTATATTGATAACGGAGAAGTTAAATATAAATCATACATTGGAATTGCTAAAGACCAAAGTACTTCCCAAGATTCACAAGATTGGAATATAAATAATGTTTCTCCTAATGTATTTTCATGGTCGAGATTTAAAGGAACTGATTCTGAAACATATATGTGGGTTAAATATGCAGACCCTGTAATTAATGAAAATGGAGAAGATGAATATGATACTAAAGGTAAGATAAAAATTCTCGCAAGTACGTTAAGTGATTCTCCTACTTATACTGAAAAAGTAACAGAAGAAGTATGGACAAAAACAGGAGTAACTAGTGTTGGATTTGATGAAGATGGTGTAGAACAGTTTGAAGATAAATATGAGTATATTACTACAGAATATGATAGCATAAAATATAGAAAATATATTGGTATAAAAACTTCTAATGTTGAGCAAGAAAGTTCCAATCCAGAAGATTATGAATGGAGTTTGTTACAAGGTAATCAAGGTGAAAATGGTTCTTTTATATGGATTAAATATTCAAAATATGAAGATGGATTAGACCCTGATACTAAAAAAGCTTCATTTGAAGATTATCCAGTAGATGAAACATATATTTATATGGGAATATCAAAAGTTAATCATGATAAATCTGAATCTCAAGACGAGGCATCTAATCTTGCAACAAGTTATACATGGAAACAATATATTGGTAGTGATGGAATTAGTTTTTATACTTGGATAAAATATGGAAATGCACAAAAGGATTCAAATGGGAAAGTTATTACTACTACTGTAAATGGGAAAAAGATACCTAAAATAACTACTATATCAGACACTCCTACTTAAACTGATTCTGATGGAAATGCACAAGAATATGAGTATTTAGGAATTTCAAGTAATCGTACTGTTTCTGAAGAAGAAGATTCAAGTAGTGATAATTATACTGAATATAATTGGTCTTTAATAAAAGGTAAACAAGGTGATATAGGATTAACATATTATATTTGGATAATGTATTGTGATGGCTTTGTGTCAGATACAGATACAAGTGATTTATCTGCTATAAATATTCAAAACTCTCCATCTAGTGGAACTAAATATATGGGAATTAGTTATAATAATTTAATATCTCAGGAAGATGTTCTTAAATATTCTCGTATCAAAGAATATATTGCCAACAAAAATGATAACTCAAGTGAATTTGTTGTTGATGAAGAACTTGAAGCTCAATCTGTTGGATTTGAAATAAATGATTCAATGGAAGAATATTTAAACAATATGTTTACATCTACTAGGTATGATTGGCACAAATATGTAGGTGATAATTCATATATGTGGGTTAAATATTCTAAGTATGATGGTGGTGTAGATGAAAATGGTGTAGCCTCAATAAGTGATGATTCTACAGATATGAAATATATAGGATTAAGGTTTGGTGAAGAAAAATCAATGGATGAGGACAGCAATTCAGATGACCCTAGTTATTATTCTTGGAAATTAATTCAAGCAATTGACGCAAAAACAATAATTGATGTACAAACTGAATGGTGTATATCATCTGAAGATGAACTTCAATATGTATATTATACAGATGATGAACATTTAAGATGGGATATAACTGTTGATGATGATGGAAAAGAAATTCGTAATGCTATATATTTAACAGATTCTTCAGGAGAATATATTTTAGATGATAATGGTAAACAAATTCAAGCACATGATATAGAATATGCTTACATTAAAGGGGAGTTAAATATAACAGTTTCTATAGATGACGATGGTAATTATATCTTAAATGATGATGGTGATATTATTATTACAGAAGGAGAGCCAGAAGATAATATTTTATTAGAAATTGACAGCTTAGGTTGGAACACTGGAAATCCAGATGTAACAAATAAATTAGTTTATATTCCATTTCTTGATAAATTTGTTAATGATAAAGTATATATTTGGGAGAGAACACATTATTATTATGATGATGGTTCTCAATATGTTACAGAACCAATATATCAAGGAAGCCTTACAGAACTTTTAAAGACAAGTACAAAAAATGATTCAAAAATGAGTAGTATGAACAAATGGGTTAAAATTGATAATGATAGTATCACGTTTGGCAGTACAGAAAGTAATCAAACATTGTATATGGATAGAGATGGAATTAAATTTAAAGAGGGAGAAAATATAACATCTCGTTGGGATAATGGATTTTTCCATACAGGAGATATATTAATTGACCTTAATGAAAGAGCACAATTTGGAGATTTTGCCTTCATACCTAGAAAGAATGATGACAATACTGGTGGTGGATTAATGTTCTTGAAAGTTGGAAGCACATCTACTGATTAGAATGATTTAAAGGAAAGGAAACAATATGTCAAAAACAGGTTATAAAAGTGTTAGTGTCACAAGTTATGACACTTTAAAATTTACATGGACAGAAACATCTACAGATGCTACTGCTAATACTTCTACTGTTTCATGGAAATTAGAATTAATTTCTACTTCAGATGGAAGAATTAGTTCTACGTCTGATAAAGATTGGAAAGTAGTTTTTAATGGAGTCACATACAAAGGAACTAATACGGTAGGTATTAGTTCCAGCTCTACTAAAACATTAGCAAGTAAAAGTGGTATAAAAGTGTCACATAATTCAGATGGTTCTTCTAGTGTATCATATTCTTTTTCACAAGAATTTGGAATAACATTTGGAGGTAGCTATATAGGAACTAAAAGTGGTAGTGGAACTGCAACATTAACTACTCTGGCAAGAGGTTCTACTATATCAACACCATCTACAGGTACTTTAGGAACTGCACAAACTTTAAAAATTACGAAACATAATTCATCTTATTATCATATTATAAAGGCTGTAGGCTCAAAAGGTGGTTCTCAAACAGTTTGTTCAAGAACTCAAAGTACAAGTGTAACATGGACCCCTAGTATTAGTGCATTTGCTAAATATGAAACAACTTCAAAAACACTATCTATCAAACTTACTATAGATACTTATGCTAATTCTAGTACAACTACTAAGATTGCTAGTTCAACTATTACTGCAAAATATACAATACCTTCTTCTTGTAGCCCTACAATAAATAGCTTTTCATATAGTGATGTTAATAATTATTCTAGTAAAGATTCAACTTTAAGTGGTGTATATATGATAAAAACATTATCTAAATTGAAATATACTGCAAAGGCTACTGGAAAACAAGGTGCTACTATTAAAACTATGCAATTAAAATATGGAAGTGTTACAGCTTCAGCTACAATAAAATCAACTACTAATTCAGATGGTACTACTACTGGAACAGGTACATATACATCTGGAAGTACTTGGACATATGCCAATAATCAAACTGCTACTTTAACAGTTACAGACACCAGAGGGTATACAGTTTCTAAGACTTACACAATAAAGTCAGCCGATTATTCACTTCCAACTATTTCAAAACTTAATACTCATAGAACATCTACTGTAATTGATACATCTACTTCCATTGCAATAGATTCTACTGAAGTTGTAGATGATATATTAGGGATTAATTCATATATTGTTGTTTCGTGTAAAGTATTCACTCCTACTAATAGTTATAATAATAAAATGACATTAAAAGTTACATATAAGGGTAGTGCTACTAATTCTACAAGTAAAACCGACACAATAACTTTGTCTGGTGATGACCTTAAATCTTTGTCAAATAAATATATTTATATTCCTATAAATGATGACGCAGATGCGTATGCAATAAAACTTACAGTAACTGATATATTTGGTAAAACAGCAACATCTTCTACTTCTGTATCTTCAGCATTTTGTTTAATACATTTTAATGAAAATGGTCAATCTATGGCTCTTGGAAAAATATGTAGCACAGACGAGCCTGCACAAACATTAGAAATAGGTTTTCAAAATGTTGTAGCTAAAGGTAGTTCATGGGCAAATTTAAAAATAAGTAGTGGATTTAGAGCATTTGACGGACTTAGTGTAAATACTCCTAAGATAAAAAGATTTGGTGGTGTAGTAGACGTAAGAGGTGTGTTAGAACCATCAAAAGCAATAGAAACAAGCGAAACTGGAATAGTAATAGCTACAGGCATACCAGAAAATATGCGACCAACTTGCGACCATTATTATATGTGTCAAGGTAGTGCTATGAATAGATGGATGTTAGGAATTACAACAGATGGTGAATTAAAGATTTATAAATATGGAGTTACAGAATATGAAACTTTAAACGCATATACAGATTCACATTCTGGTTCGTGGTTAGGGTTTTCGGCTATATATATAATATAAGACTAGAAAGAAGTGATTTGAAATTGTTTGCTATGGATTTTGAATTTAATAATGAAAAATTATCAGATTATGGAATGATTATTTGTGCTTTTGATGGTAGTTTAGATGGAACTTTTTCGTCTGGTGCAGATATTACATTTCAGCAGACAAGTAATATTTTAGGAAGAAACTTAAATATATATGGAGCTTATAGTACTCCTTACCAAGCTACATTTAGTATATGCAAAGATATTTATAATATAGGGGATAATGACGAGGGATTATCCCCTATATTAGTTTCTTCTTTGCAAAGATGGCTATGTTTAAAGAATAGTTATAAAGAGTTTAGATTAATTGGTGATGATAATTATAATGGATTATATTGGAACTCTACATTTACAAGCCAACAAATTTTATATGGTGGGAAAATAGTTGGATTAACATTAACTATGTATACCGATTCTCCTTATGCATATAGAGATAGAATTACGAATACATTTGAAAATGTTAGATATTTTGAATTTGCTGATGTATCAGATGAGATTGGATATATACAGCCAGACTTACAGATACAATTTAAAGCTAATGGAAATTTTACTTTAACTAATAGTTTAGATAATCGAGTAACATCAATAAAAAATTGTAATCAATCTGAAACAATCACAATTAATGGTACAAAAGAAATAATATCTACAGATAGTTCTACTCATGAATTGACATTAGCAAGAGATTTTAATTATTTCTTTCCTAAAATAATAAATACTTATGATAACAGGGTTAATTCATTTACTTTAAATTTAGCTTGTAATATTACAATTACATATTCTCCTATCATTAAAGTAGGAATGTAGAAATGAGGTGATATATAGAAATGTTATCAAGTACAATATATTTAGATTTAACAATGGAAAGAATTCAAAATATTAAATGTTCTTTAGGAGATAATAAAACTAGAGATAT
>R02__coassemble_1101_pt1 | contig 7316 bp, 17 predicted proteins | sample R02__metabat2_low_PE_022 | metagenome-assembled genome bin R02 | reverse complement strand
CGTTAGTAATAATGCATCCTAAAATATAACCTAATATGAATGCAGTTATTATCCATATTAATGTTGATAATGTTATTGTCATTTATTCAAAATTAAATCTAGTGAGTTCTTTATATACTTTTCAGATATCTTCTTTTGATATTCTACTCCTGCTTTAAATCCATCTTGAAAACCGAAGTATTGTCCTACTTCGTAGTTATCTCCATGTGGATTATTAGGATTAATGGAGTCTGCTAATTTGTCTAATTCGTTGTCTGTCATATTACTTTTTTACTTATTTAGAACTGGACGAACCGAGAAACCACGGTAACGAAAGCAGTCGTCCGACGGATAGACGTGCGACGAATAGAAGAACATGCAGTGGGCGCAGTTGGTATCGCTCGTGTCGAATGAACTAGACCAGTAGTCGCCGTGCAAACTGCCATAGTAGAACGACGTGCCATTGGTGAAACCCGCAGCGGGAAAGAATATAGAATTATCATTAATTTTACTTGTAAATAATCTACCCTCTTTTATCCAGATGGAATTTGTATTAGCATACAATTCTTGGAATTGCTCTTTCGTTGGTAGATTACAGTCTAGTTCCAATGCATTCTCCCAAGTATAGTGTTCACCCCAATCCACGGCTGATTTAACATTATAATTATGTGAACACCACAATGTTCCTGATGGTAATCCTAAATCTACCCATTCAGTATTATCAAGGTGTTTCATAATATTATCAAACTGAGAAATATACTTAGCCTGTGCTTGGCACTTTTCTCTATCATTTAATAAACGAGTTATAGTCATATCTTTAGCACAGACTTTTGTATCTTGATGCTTTTGAAAGATATAGTTACTTATTTCAACTTCTGCTAGGGTATCCTCTTCAGAGTAATAACGAAGTGTATCTTCTGGATTTAAACAAGCATGAAATCCCTGTTTACATATTTCGATTTCATCCATATGATATGATTTACCAACTTCGTATACGAAGTCTCTACATATCAATTTACCCTTAACATTCTTAAATCTTTTGTATGCTTTCATCGGTCTATCATGTAATTAATTGCATAATCTATTACTATGCCTATATCGTGTAGGGAGTAAGGCGGAGTTACTCGTATAGAGTGAACTTGACCAATAGCGATATTAGTCCACATATTCTTCTATACATTCTAATATACATGTCAATGATGAATCATATAATAAGTTACTATAAAACTCTAAAGGGTACCAATTTTCTTCTTCTCGAAATACATCTGATTTGTTATAGATAACGTTATTAGAATCTACACAAGCATATAGTTCTCCATCACAAATAAATACTCCTTTTACTTCTTGTTCTATTACAGTATCTTGTGCTTCATCGAATACATAAGCATAGATAGGATCTTTGCCGTCAGTAGGTTCTGTTAAAATAAACTGATCTGGTTGTTTAGAAACAAAATCCTTAAGTTCTGTTTTTGCAACCTTTATAATCTCATAGGAGAGTTTGTTTGATAAATCATTTAATATACCCATTATTGTAAATCTAATGTTATTATTTCATTAAAACTATATATATCATCATAATCCCAAGATATATAACTAAATCTATCATTTAGCTCATTAGAATATAGAGTCTGAAAATCAGACGTTTCAGACTCTATATTATCTTTAGGAAAAACATCATGCTCAGATGCCCAATAAATATCAGAATCATAGCATTGTTTTAATGCTATTTTAGCTTTTTCTATTGAATCATAAGCACCTTCAATTCGAGACTTTGCTTCCTCAGACTCTGGATCAATCCAAGTCTGTTGTATTACATAAACTTTCATTATACTACAAATATGCCATCACAATAATCATCACCTATATCCTGTGCTGGGAAATCTCTAGTCGTTGCAAAGCTAGATAAATCAATCATTCTGTCAACCCCATCCCAATAAGTACATATAGATTTATCTGGTTTTAATTCTAGTTTATTCACAAAATGTAATTTAGGACTGTATCTATCATAACTAATAAATACACCAGCATTAACACAATTATTGAATGCCTGCATTAATTGTTCTACTACATCAATTTGATTTGGGGTAAGCATAAGACAATTACCAATACCTTTGATGATATGCTCAGAGCCGTCTTTTTCTACTACTGTAGTGTTTATAGCAGCTTTTGCTAATCCCTCTGAATAACAGTAATCAACGTTAGGATTTTCAAAATATCCAATAACTCCCTTTTCTTCGTATTTAATACTAAATTCAAAATTACCAGAACTAACGTCTAAAGACTTTAGCTGATTATCTTCAACATAGTATAATATGTCGGAAGAATCAGTATCTTTAATGTTATCAAATCTAGATGTATAGAATTTTAACATAGGAGATGGCTTATTGTTAAAATAATCCTCTTCTGAATTATAAGTTATAAGTTTATCTTCATCAATTATTATTGAATCTGAATTTTCATTTGTTTTATAAACAAGTATATATTTATTATTGCTATAACAACATCGATAGATGTTAAAAAACACTAACTTATTGTTAATAAATATGTACTGATTGTTTTGTGGGTAAGCAACTGTTTTATTCATAATTTATTTGTTAATAAAATTGTTTTGTAGACACCATACAAGGACATCATAACATCCATCTAAACTGAATGGACATTCAATTAAACTTTTATTGTTTTGGCGAGTACCATTCCACCAGTCTTTTATTATGCCTATAGCGTCCTTTTTTAAAAACGAAGTATACTTAGTGTAGGGATCCGACTTATCTGTCACGTTAATAGGCAAAATTATTGAAAGAACATCCTGAAGAGTATAAGCAGGAGTTAGAACATCCTCATCTCCAATCTTATTAATACATTCACTATATTTGAATGGCAATATATGATACTCTGTAGTAATCGTGCCATTTTCGGATAATGAACCTTCTTGGAAAGTCATACTCGCATCACTTGTATCTAATCCTAAATTTTTAAGATTTTTCATTTGGTTGACGGTAAAAGTTAATTGCTTGTTCATAGATTTACTATTTTAATTTATTTTACAAAGCGGACACTGTATCCGAGGCAGCGACTGCTGTCATAGTATATGCTATAGCCGCAGCTGCCGAAGCCACAGTAGCGGGCGCCATCGGAGCCACTCGTGTCGAGCGAACTGGACCAGTAGTTGCCGACGGAACCTGTGCCGAGGAGGTACGAACTGCGGCGATAGCCGGCAGCAGGCAAGAAAATCGACTTCCCATTAATTAAACTTGTGTATAATCTCCCATCGCGAATAAACGTTGATGTGGTATTATCATGCAGTTCTTGGAACTGCTCTATTGTTGGTAATGCATAAGGTAAAGCCATTATGTTATACCACCTATAGAGTCCACCATATTCCATTGCTGATTCAGCATCATAGTTATGAGAACACCACAATGTTCCTGATGGTAATCCTAAATCTACCCACTCCTCATCATCCAAGTGTCCTATAATATTATCAAAACGGGAATTATACTTAGCTTGTGCTTTGCAAAGTTCTTTAATATCTAACAAACGAATGATAGTTATATCTTTAGCACAAACTTTAGTATCAGAATGCTGTTGAAGTGTGTAATTCCTTATTTCGACTTCTGCTATTGGACAATCATCATAGTAGTAATGTAATGTATCACTTGGATTAAGACATGCATGAAATCCCTGTTTACATATTTCGATTTCATCCATATGATATGATTTACCTATCTCGTACTCAAAGCCTTTACATACTAACTTGCCTCCAGGAGCTTCTTTAAATCTTTTATATGCTATCATTTTCTTTTAACCATTGTTTACTGCAAAAATATGCAGAAGAACCATATTGGTCTATCCCTGATTCATCATTAATAAGATGGCAGTTTTCTTTAAAACCAGGTTTATCCATAAAATATTGTATATCTGGCCAACATATTGGTATAAATACTTCTTCTTCCATAATTATTTATTGTCTATAAAGCATGATATTAGTATACAAATAATGGCTAGTATAGTCATTACTATAGCAACATTACCTATCAACATCTATTAATAAAGTTTAATGTCCTAATAAGTTCTCCAAGTTGATACTCATCTATAAGGATCTTATTATTTCCTTGCTCTATACTATAGCTTGCAAAATTAGGTTCTAAATATTCAGTAACCTTAATTGCATGGTTTCTGTCTTCAGTTATAATTACTTGCATATTAAAAACTATTATTTAGATTTAAATCTTCAAAATTTTGTTTAATTAATTTAAGAACACTCTCTCCGTTTATTCCACACATATCAGTAACTACTATTTGTGTAGTATCTGAATAGAGGAAATCTTTAAATTTGTTAAAATTGCTTATAAATTCATCCATTTCAATTTAATAATTATTGGATTCATAGTTATATAAATTCAAGTGTTTTATTAATTGCTTCAAGGTATGCTTCTCTTGGTGTATTGTAGGCTGATGTATTATATACTACAGTAAGCGTTCTTCCATTACATAACTCGCAGTAGTATATATTGCTATCAGTAAAATTACTAATTGTATGAAGTGCCAATGTGATTATAATATTTTTATTTTTTCTCAACCATTCAACAACCTGCTCTATAGTTGGTATGTAATACACAGTACCATTATTAGCAAAGTATTCATAGTGTCCAAAAGATTTCATAAAAGCAACATCATGCTCTGCTTCTTCTATTGCTTCTTGTTTATCATTCATATCTTCATTATGATTAATACCTTGTTGAATAGGGGCACCTTTAACCATTAACCCTTTGGTGAGTTCTTCGGTTATGTATTGTGTATATTTATTCATTTCAATTCAATTTTATTCTTTAGTTACTTTTAGTAATTTTCGAAATACTTCATTACGTGATGTCTCATCTTTAAAAGGTATGTGCATCTTGCTTCCATCAATTATAATGTCTAATCCATACCATTCCCCTATCCCTACATAAGAAACTTTTGATGCATCAATAAGATAAAGTCCATTAATTTCGAATTGCCTTTTCATACATTATACTTGTCATTCATATTTTCCACTTTCTATTTTGCGTTCATCATGCATATCTGGCATAACAGGTTTAGAAACATGTAGTACTGAAGCATCAAAATGAGTATGATGCTCTAACTGATATTGGACTTTTTTAGAACATTTGATGTAATATACTCAAGAGTTCCTATTTTGTCTGATAAATCAGCAGTATAAGAGTCGCAATCTTCTAAATTCTTCTCGTATACATCAAGCCGTTCTATTTGGCGAGTTAATGTTTTTTCAAGATTAGCAACTTTATAACCAATAATTCCAATCAACACTAATGCACTGAGTACTAAGATTGCTAAAAATATACTCATATTTATTATTCTTTTTTAGCTACATAACCAAAATTAGTCATCTCATCCATGAATTGCTTCACGCACAGTTTAAAATCATCTGCATCAAATACTATACCGTTATCTACATTATCATGGACTGCCTTATACATAATATATTCAGGAGTTAAAGTATAATGAAAATTTAAATCATTTTCTGTATACATCTCTCCGTCATCACCAAGAAAAATATCATTTTTTATTTTTACAATAGTAATAGTTTTATACTCTTTTCCTTCGTTGTTAAGAACTCCTATTTGAGTTCCAATTAAATCTTCATACATAGCTTTCAATATATTTAGTTTCTTTATTATCAATAGTTATTGACAATTTGTAGTTATTAACTCCTTCTGTAGTATATTTAATTTTAATAACGGAGTTAGGGTTATTAGCCAAAATCTCCCGTAGACGTTGATTTTCTACGGGAGATAATTCTATTATTTGTTGTGCTATCATTATTCAAATTCTCACAATAAATTTCTTTCTTTAAATTCAGAATATAAAGGTAATGCTAATTCTTTTGCTTGAGGATGAGCTTTTCCTGTAGTATCTAGTGCCCTTAAATCACAGAAATGCCTCCAATCTGAAATAAACCCAGACATCATAAGTTCTGTTTTAAGTGCTAATGGTAGAACATTTCTTGCTTGCTCCGGTTTCCAGCCTTGCTCTAACAAAGATAAATAACAATCTTCAATTTCTTCTAATATGGATACAAACCCAAAAGCTTCAGGAGTATCTGAATCTTCTATATCCCAACAAGGTTTAATAAAAGTGAGTTCATTATTGAACTTATTCTTGCTAAAATTACAATATCTTGTACTTTCTTGAGCAAAACTAAACATTCTGTGCCTTACAAATTCATTGGCAACTCCTCTATCGCAAGTAAAATGTACCGTTACTCGTTTCTCATGATACTCTGTTGGATAGCAAAGATATTTGAGATCATCAAGCCAATTATTCTCTACTAGCACGCGCAGATTGGTACTAATATATGCATCAACTATAGGAATAGGGCCTTCTGTGCTAGTTCCAAAAGTACATTTAGAAAACTTATTGTTTTGGTAGTCGTGATAATTATGCTCAGCCATTTCTGGAACTATACCACCCCCTGGCATTTTTAGATATATAATGCCAAACTCTAGTGGAGCATAGTGTTTGCTCTTGATGAGTTTGTCTACAAATCTCTCAGCACTTTCTGGTTCTATTTTATCAGTTGAGTGATAGCAAACTCTACCTGCATATTCTATTTCTTTATAGATATGAGTAAGCAATACATTATGATAAAAGTGGTTATCCATATCAGGTTTTCTGATTGGATAACCACTTCTTATTTCGTAAGATGCATTAATTAATTTCATTCTTCAACAATCCTTTCGTAGATACAATATGTTATATATCTATAATCATGTTCCGAGTACACAGTTATAAGTGCATCGTTCCTTTCTACTTTAAACTCATAATCATTTGGATCATTTTCATTAGTAATCCACCCTAATGATTCTATATCAAACTTGTAAGATTCTTCTCTTACAGCTCTTGCTTTTTCAGCAGAAGCAAATACTCCGATTACGTCAGAATTAAATCCATCTTCGGTGTCCCATGTAGATACTAATACGTATACGTTCATTTTTATTTATATATTTTATAACAACCATAAATACTGAATATCACAACAAGGAGTAATAATAAATTAATCATTACCTAAAAATTTATTGCATATACTTTGTATATAATCTTTTACTGTTCCAACATAGAATAGCAAATCTCCATTTTCAGAAAATAAATAAAGAGTATCTTGTGGATTCTTTAAATCAGATTCTAAAAGATCTAAATCAGTATCTGCAAGTCGTGAATTCATATAATATAGCAAATTCTTAGAATCATCTATATTTTCTACTTTATAAATTTGACAAATATAATTACAGTCTTCCAATCCAATTGTTTTGGTTATTGGTGATATAATTTGTTTT
>R02__coassemble_1026_pt1 | contig 7638 bp, 10 predicted proteins | sample R02__metabat2_low_PE_022 | metagenome-assembled genome bin R02 | reverse complement strand
GGTGCTTTAGATGTTATTGTAGCAGACTTAAATTCTGCTATTGCAATAATAAATAGCTTATAAAAGGAGTGTGTTATTATGTCAAGTTTAACAGAAGCAGTAACAGCTCTACAAACAAAAGTAACAAATTTAAAAACAGCTATTTATAATAAGACGGATGCTACCCCAGATGATTTATCAGATTGTGTTACAGCCGTTGGAAATATGAATAAAGTTTATTATTTAGGAACAGGAACTTCTTTTAATATTAAGACATTATTTCCTAATCAATATTCAAGCCTTTCTACTAGTAACTTTATTGTAGAAGTAAATACACTTTCTACAAGTGGTAGTTCTACAGGTGGAGCTTATGGTGTAATGTATTCTAGTAGTGGTGGAGGAAGTGAGATTTTCGCAAGCACTTCTTCTAGTAATACAGTAACGGTATCAAAGAGTTATAATACTTCTACTGGTGTACTTACTATTAGTAATTTAAGTACAAGTTCAAGTAATAGTAGCACAAATACTAGTGGTGCTGTTACAGCTACAGATAACGTTAATACAGGAAGTTCGGTTACAATTAAAGTTTATTGTGTAATAGGTTCTATTGCAACAAAATCATAAAAGATAATGGAGGTTTTATATGGCATTATCAGCAACAAAAATAGCATTTGTTAAAAATGTTTACACTTATGCTAAAAAATATTGTGGTAAGTATGGTTATGCTTGTCCTGAAGCTGTAGTAGCTCAAGCAGTTTGCGAATCAGCTTATGGTACTTGTGTAAGTGGTACTTATAACTATTTTGGAATTAAGGGTTATTCTGGATTTACAGGAACAACTACATTATGTACAACAAAAGAAGAATATACAGTTGGTACATTAACGACTATTAAAGCTGGATTTTGTAACTTTGATAGTTTTGAAAATGGTATTGAAGAATATTTTAAGTTCTTATACCGAAATGGTAGATATAACAACCTTAAAGGTGTTACAGACCCTATAACATATTTCACCTTAATTAAACAAGATGGATATGCAACAAGTTCTACTTATGTAACAACTCTTACAAATATTCTTAAATCTGTTGCTAGTTATATTGGATATACCTTCAATACAACTTCTACAAGCACAACAAAAACAACTACAACAACAAATAGCAATTTAACATCAGTTCAAAAAGTTGCTATGGAATATCAAGTTAAAAAGCAAGCCCCTTTACCTACTCCTACAGTAGCATTTACAATAGGAGAAAAAGACGCTAATAAAACATTATGGTGTCAATGGTGTTTATATTGCTTTGGAATTTCAACTTTATATTCTGTTGATGGTGTTTATGGTACAGCAACAGTTACAGCCGTTAAGAAAGCACAGAAAAACGCTGGTTTAACTCAAACTGGTGCTATGGATTTAAATACTATTAAAGTATTCAAGCAAGTTCTTGTTAACGCTGGATATAAAATGGGCTAGTCCCAAACAAATGTTCTATAAGGCTTTAACACGCTTATTCAGCGTGTTTTTAGCCGTACATAAAAAGAATCATAGAGAAAGGAAAATCAAAAATGACAGCATTAAATAGTATTATAGATAGAGCATATCTAACTATGAGAGATGATTATAACCTTGATAATCTCTTAGAGAATGATGAAGAAGCTTTTTATGACTATCTTTCAGAGTTTGTTCAGAACGCTATAGATATGTGCGATGGTATATTTGATGATTTAGAAATCGTTGAAAGTGATAACACTAAAATGTTGTCATTGGATTTAACAACTAAACAGAAATATATCCTTGCTTTAGGAATTGCCTTAGCCGTTTATAGAAAAGATATTGACGACGTTACAATTTATAAGACTCATTTAACAAGTAAGTCTTTTAAAGAGTACAGTGAATCAACAATGATGGCTAGACGTATGGAAAGATACAATGAAATGAAAGAAGAATTAACTCAGCAAATTACTGAGTATCAATTAAGAAATTTAGAAAGTTGGTTTTAGGAGGTATTTAATGAGAGCAAGTGACTATTTGTCTATAAGAAAGACTCCTAAAGAAAAATGGCAAGAATTAAATCAAGCCACAGTCAATGCTTTTTGGAAAAATACAACACTAATTAAAACTATTAGAGAACAAATTGGTCTACCTTTTGTAGACTCATATCAAGAGTATGAAGCTTGGGTAGACCTAGTTGCAGATAATTCTATTACACCTATGAAAGTTGCAAGTGATTTCTTAGAACTTTTAATAAAAGACTTAAATCATATCAACTATCGAGGTCAATATTACAAAATCTCATTAGACGATGCTCACGAGGAAACATACATTTGTTATGACGCAATAAGTCACATCAATCAAGTTCCAACGTTTAAAGTAGTGAGATGTAATAATACATTAAAATGGATTGACGATGGTGTATTATATTCTTATCCGTGTTATTTAGGAAATGATATATCAAGTACAAATAATTTACAAGGAAAATCCGTTATAGTTTCAAATGAACGATTAACGGCTATTGTTCAAGCAAATGAAAATACAAAGACTATTAGGCGCAATCAAAGATTTGTGTTTAATGGTGAAGCATTTAAAGTTGAAGAAATAAATAAGTTTATGCAAGAGTCAGGAACTAATGGAGAAGTTACATTCTATAAGATTTATTTAGATTATGACGAAACTCTTGAAAGTGACGATTTAGAAGATAATATTGCAGAATATAAAGACGAAGATTTAGTTCCAGAAAAGAAAGAAGAAGAAGATTTTGAAATTATGCCTAATAACGCGTCAGAAATGTTTATAGGCGACGAATTGGTATTCTATGCAAAAGATTATAGTGACTTTACTTTTGAATGTCTAGGGGCTACTGAAACGTCTTATTCAACGTGTTATGTTAGCACAACACATAAACTTGTAGTAACTTCTTTGGCTTACAGTAAAGAACCATTGGTAATTAACTTTACAAGAGTTTCTGATGGTGCAACAGATAGCATTACAGTACGATTAAGGAGGGCAATTTAATGTTAAATAATGGAAATCAAAGTTGTACCTTTAATTCGTATAAAGACTTGACAAAGTTACCTTACAATGTTATAATGACATTGATAAATGAGGATAACGACTCAAGTAAAGCTTTTTGGAAATTGTTAAAATATCAAACAGTAGATGCTTTAGAAGAAGCGGAGTTATCTCTAGCAGAAAAGAAAGCGTTATTATATCAAGGAAATGGATTATCTCAAGATTGTAGTGTATTCTTACAACCTTTAGTTGGAGATGCTGTTGACGATTGTTCTAATGTTCAAGTTAGAATGTATCGTTATATGACTACACCATCTGACTTATATACATCGAGAATATCTTTTCAGTTTGATATTTTATGTAACGATAGATTATCTTTAGTTTATGATGAAGATGGACTCTTATGTGAAAGAACCGACCTTATAGAATATTATTTACTTAATATGCTTAATGGTCGTGATATTGGTGTAGGAAGTTCATTCTTTGAATTTAGTAGACAAAGAGATAATAATTGTCGAAGTACATTAGCAATAAATAACGCAAAAAATATTTACGGTCGTTCTCTGATTATGAGCGTGTTGCTCGTTGGAACAGACAGAGAAATGGAGTGTTGCTAATGATAAATATAGAATCTATTAGTTATAGATATTTTTGCAATCTCGAACCTGTTCCTTTACCATTAAAGAAAGGAGGAGAATTGTTAATATATCCAGTTAAAGTAAAAGATTATCTTGTGTATCAATGGGCGAAAGAAGTAATGACTATAAATAAAAATTCAAATGCTTGTATTGAACAAATCAAAATGAGTTATCTTGAATTTTTACAAAAAGTCAAATGTACAACTGAAGAAACAAAAGCTCAAATGTGGAACTTTTTACATTTAATTTTGCACGAAGATAAATTTAGTTTCGGAAATAATTGTCTTATTATTCTTGGTGATAATAATGAAATTAAGTATGTTATGAAAGCTAAAGAATTTGATGATATGAGAAGAATTGCTTTATACTATAATGATGTTGATTATGACGATACTTATGTTTCGGAAGACATTCAAAAATTAGCAGAAGTATATTATGAAACTAAATTTAAGTCTAGTAATATAGAAGCACCTAGCTTAGAGAAAATGAAAGCTTTTTATTGTGCTAAAATGGGAACTAGATTTAGTGAAATAAATGATATTCCATTTAGAGAGTTTATCCAAGTCTATAATGCTTTGAAGGACGAAGATTTGTTCTTTAGTGAAAGAATGATACAATGTTCTGAAAAGTTTGATTACAAAGATAATTTGATACACCCTTTATTTAGACCGAAGAAAAGTCCTTATGCAGACTTATTTGACGATGCTTCGATTTTATCTCAGAAGGGTATTGCTGGTGCTGAGAATATTAACTTTTAGTTGAATGAATAAATATATCTTAGCAAGTGTTGGAACATTAGAATTGTATTCACAAGATGGAACTTTTCTAATGAGTTCTAAATCTATTTTAAATGAAACTTTTACTTTTAGTTCAGTCGAGAATTTGGTAAGAGGTGGTAATTTAAATGGAATTTTAGGTAGTTATTTTACAAATGCAGATATGAACATTGAATTAACAGATGTTCTATTTGATATGAGTTCTTTAGCTTTATGTACGGGAGCAGATATTCAAACAGTTGGAAATTATCTCGATGTAGAAGTTGTTACAGCTGATGAAGATGGAAATTTAAATGTTTCAGAAACTCCAGTAGATATAAACGGTTGGGGAACTATAGGTTGGTGTCATAAGAATGGCAATCGTAACCAAAAATGGCATAAAGTAAGTTTTGATGGAACAGTTGGAACTAGTGATATAGTCAAACCTAATTTAACATATTGTGTTAAATATATGAGAGAGTCTTACGACGTTGACGAAATCACAATCAATAGCAACTTTGTCCCTAGAGAATGTTATGCTATTCTTAACTTGCCTATATTTGATAGTTCGGAGAATAAATCGGTTTCTACAAATACACAAGCTGGTTTTGTTCAAATAATAATTCCTACATTACAAATATTAGGCGAAACTACATTAACATTAAGTAGTGACGGACATTCCGATATACCTTTAAAAGCTCGTGCTATGCAAACTTACGATAAAGATTCTTGTAATTCGTATGGCTATTACGCAAAAGTTTTAAGGGTTATCAAAGATACAACTCACAATGATAGATTAGATGATGTTGAATATATTCAAATTGAAGCTGATGAAAATATAGCCGTTAATAGTGTAACTAAATTAAAGCTAGTTGCTATTAGAGATGGGATTAGACAATCGGGGTATATTTCGACAGACGATTTTGTATTTACGGTTTCTAATGAAGACGGAAACACTTTAAGTCTTACTCAAAATGGAATGTTGCTTTTAGGTGAGGCAACTAAAACAGGCGAATACGTTATAAGTTGTATTCATAAGACCGAAGAAAGATTAGTTGCGTCAATTACTTTAAGAGTATTTGATACAGTTACTCTAGTATGGGATAATGCTTTATCTTATGATGACAATGGAAACGCTGTTGAATTAGGCGTTTGGGAAGATGAATAAATAAAAATTTAATAAAATATAAATTATTTAATTTACGGAGGTAATTATATATGTCTAAATATGTTTTAGCAAGCGTTGGTTCTTTCTTTATGTATGATAAGAGCAACGGTCAGTTACTTTTAACTTCTAAGTCTTTAACTGATTCTTCAATCTCTTTCAATGTAACAGAGAACTCTATTAAAGGTGGTATGCTTAATCAGGTATTAGGTTCATACTTTACAGACGCTGAAATGGAATTTAACCTTGTTGACGCTTTATTCTCTATGGAAGCTGTTGCTATGAACACAGGTTCAGATATTAGTGCTCAGGGTGAAACATTTAAAATCAATCACAAAACAACAGTTGTTGAAACCAACAAGATTCCAGTCGATGGAACACCTAAGAAACTTTGTTCTGATATGAGCGATATTTACGTATGGATTAAGAAAGTAGGAGAAGATGATTGGGTAGCTAAAGTTCCTGTTTATGATTCTACAAATGATTGTTATTATGTTTCTGAAACTTGTGAAATAGGTGACACATATTGTGTTAAGAGCCTTCAGGAAGATTTAACAGTTGAAGAAATTACAGTTTCTTCTTCATTCATTCCAAAGCAGGTTTATGGTGTTCTTGAACTTCCTTTATTCAAGTGTACAGAAACTGGTGCAGTTTCTACAAGTTCTTCTCAGGTTGGTACAATTCAGGTAACAATTCCTACACTTCAGCTAAAGGGTGCTATGGAACTTTCTCTTACTGCTAGTGGAAACGCTACAACTCCATTAACAGCTAAAGCTCTTGCTACTTATGATGATAGCGATTGCTGTGGAACTTCTACAGGTTACTATGCTAAATTAACAAAGATTATTGAAGGTGCTTCAGTTTGGGATAACGTAGAGAAATTAGTTGTCGTTGCTGATAATACTGAACTTGAAGTTGGCGAAACAACAGAAATTACAATCTATGCTATTAACAAGAATGGTGCTACAAAGATTGTTCCTATCGGTACAGATGGACTTACAATCACAAATGGTACAAGCTCTAAAGCTTCTCTTAACGGTTCAATCGTTACTGGTATTAGCGCTGGTACAACAAAGATTACAGCTTCTGTAACAGCTTCTGGTTACACAGGAATTTCTAGTGACAATATTCTTATTACAGTTGCTTAATTAAAATTAAAATAAATTTAGCGCGTTCATTTTTGGGCGCGCTATTACATAAGGAGATTTAAATATGGATAATACTTGGAAAAAGAATTACTTAACGGGTGATGAAATTAGTTTTATAGTTGATAAAGCTATTGAAACAGTTGATAGTGCAAATAAAATTATTTTAGTAAATGGTGTTGCATTACAGTTTTGTGTTAATCTTGACGCTTTTAATCTTAGAGCAACAAGTTGTAATTTAGTTTATGATGAGTGTGCTAAAAGAGGTATCTTTGCAAGTGATATAAAGAATTATAACGACCTTATGAAAGCTCTTGAATTTGAAGATGGATTATCTAAAATTTCGGCTGTTCTAGCTGATGAAAGTTTTAAAGAAATGATGAATAAGGCTATGAAAGAAGCTGATAAATAATGGACGTTCAAGACGCTATTAGACAAGCTATGAATGAAGCGATGGATAAAACCGTTGATGAACTTATAGTAAAGTTAAAAGAATATATTCAAGAAAGAGTATATGATAGATATAATCCTGAATGGTATAGTCGAACTATGGAAATTCTTAACGGATGGGTTAAACAAAGTTCTATTTGGAGCAATAACTCTACGAATGGTGCTTTATACTTTGATGATGCGAAATTTACTCATAGTGGTTCGCCATTATATCAACACGGTATTCAACAAATAGATGCCGAAACTTTACTTGATATACTCAATAATAAAATCTCTTGGGGCGACGCTTTTGGGGATAGCTTTAATCAAAATCGTGCATTTTGGGACGATTATGTAAATTGGGTTAATGATAATTGGGAAAGTATATTTATTAAAAATTTTGATATGTAATATGGCTTTGTATTTTGGCTTGTAGTCGTTTAATTTTCTTTGACACTCAATTTGTCATTGAATATGTTTAAAACATTCTACAAGCCTTATACGTTGTCAGAAAGGTATGATA
>R02__coassemble_899_pt1 | contig 8268 bp, 3 predicted proteins | sample R02__metabat2_low_PE_022 | metagenome-assembled genome bin R02 | reverse complement strand
CAATACATATATTATCAAAATTAACTATAAGTGTCAATAATATTTTTTAGAATTATTCATTTACAATCTGTACTTCAAATCCAAAATTATCATCTGTTACAATTAAAAATTTATTATTAAGTACAGCACTAACATTCTTTATTTGTGGATTAGAAACATTATTTACAACTTCATAAAATTCTTTTTTAGTTAATTTGTTGTTACGTTGCTGGATAAAATCTTTTATTTCCCATGAATACATATTATCACCTACTCCTAATTTTGACATTAATATATATCTAGTTTGTTTTAAATATCATTTAAACTTCCTGATTTAGCTTGTACAATCCCTTTTGTAGTAAAATATTTTCCAAAATCCTCACTAGCTTCACTATCATCATAAACATCTATCAGACTTGGATTAGACCAACCAAAATATTCTTGAATTATTTTTGATGGGAGATTACATTTACATAATTTTGTACAAAGATTATGTCTTAAAGCATGGAAATAGAATGGCATATTTAAAATATTACTACAAGTAACAGCATAACTGTCAAATGTAGTATTTTTAGCTTGCTCGTAACCATTTTCTGTTTTTCTTACAAACAACCATTCACTTTCAATTCCATTTTTCTTTCTGTATTCAATCCATAAATCATAATATTTTTTAAAGTCACATAAAGTGTATTTGTATAAAGGTTTTCCTTCTTTACCATGTCCTTTAGTCCTAATTTCAACAGGTGTTTTATACATAGCACCATCAACTATTAAATTACTATCATCAAACCATGAAACCTTAAATTCTGCTAATTCAGCCTTTCTACAACCAGAATATAAAGCTAATGCTACTGCACAAGCAACATAGTACCTTCCAGTTGCAACTAATGTATCAAGCAATAAATCAATTTGTTCTTCCGTAAAGATACTTTTTTGTCTAACAGTATTTTTGCTTGGAGATTCTATCTTTTTAATAATACCTCTATAATCTTCAAATTCATCATCTAATATATTTTCAATATAGTTTGAAAGAGAAGATAAACAAGATTTAACTCTATGTATTCTTGCACTTCCCCAACCCCATTTATTTAAACAATAATTTTGGAATTTAACAATTTCACGTTTGTTTAATTCTATGAAAAATTTATTGTTTAAATGCTCTAAACAATACACCCAAAATATATTCAAATCACTTCTATAATTTTTAATCGTTGCTGGACTTCTGTTAACAGATGAAAGATATTCTAAAAAATCTTCACCTAATTCTCTATTAGCAGGGTTTATTTTTTCTAGTTTATCTAGACTAGTGATATTATTATAAACTGTTCCTCTGCCCATTAAATCACCTCATTTCAATTTATTTCAATTAACTTTAACGTATTACATTAGAAACATTATATGCGTCAGCATTATTGATACTGTTATCTTTTTGGTATATATAATTTACTCCAGAATCAGATTTTGAAACTACCATATATCCTCCAACCTTAACCATGCTAGAACTATCTCCGTCATATGCTAAAAGATTAGAAGCTAATTTAAACAATTTGTTGTTAACAATAATAGTAGGAATAGTTGTAGTAATTTCTAAACTGTCTGAATAAGGAGAGATTACATGAGAGCCATAATTCATTGGGTTTTGAGAACCATTACAGCACCATGTTCCACAACTTGTATAGAACCATATAGAACTTCCGTTATATTGTCCGAAATATTTAGTTACTGCTCTATATATAGTACCAGATGGTGCAGTAAGATAATATTCCATCATTTGATTGCATATAGCACCATTTATATTAACTTGTATTATATCAGCCACAGAAGTTACACTTACAGTTTGAGTATCTTTAATATAAGCAAACTGTGAATTTTCAAAGTTACGCACAACAGTGGTCACTGTCCATGTACCTGTTTCAGAAGTTGAAGCATTATATGGATGATATGTTGCACCAGAACTGTCTGTTGCAATTTTAACAGATACAGTATTTGTTACATTAGTAAGATTTCCACCTAATTCTTGATTCCATAAATATGTATCTAATAATGAATTATTTGAACCATACCTACAGTTAATATATTTGCATAATTGTGTAAGATTTTGTTTCTTTTGTTTACTTGCATCTTTTAAAGTTTTCCCTATTGTAGCATCTAAATCAACTCTAAATATACAGTTGATGTAAGTAACATTAGTATGATAAGGTCTTTTACAACCACCATAGAAATAACAAGAATCAAATTGAATAGGAGATTTATGTTGTGAATCCGTTCTTTCGTCAAAACAAATAAATCCACCTTCTTCAAAATGACAACCATAACAAGTAACTATAGGCATTTTATAATAGTCTACAGTATTAGAAGAATTGTAAACTGCACTTTCTCCCCATCCGATTGAAGAATTAATACATTGTCTAAATGTCATTGGAAGAGATTGACTTGCTACAGCTATTACATACTTAGAATCTTGATTATCTTCTATAATATTATTGCTAGAATCACGCAAACTCCATTGACGTATTTCATTACATGATTCAAAAATCCAACCATCTCCTGCACTTGGCTGGTCTGTTGTACTATTACTTGCCCAACTTGAGTTAGTTCCAATTTTCATTAAATTCCAATTTTTATCAATACGCATAATCATAGCATAATTTTCTAAATTAGTTACTTTATTAGCACTATATTTAGTATCATCAGATACAAGATATACATTTCTACAGTATAATTTATCAATATATCTATCAATATAAGCTAATAATACATACTGATAATCTAATATTACATTTTCAAATTCCATTGGCATACCAGATATAAAGCAAGGAGTAAAGTATTGTTTGCCATACATAGCATCACCCCATGTAATACCTTTGCTAGAAAAAGTACAATTTCTTACAAGCATACCTTTCCATCTATATATACTTTTCCAATCACAATATCTTGTAAAAACTCCATTTGTGGTAGTTCCTGCTTGGATATTCAACATCATACTAAATCCATAAAAAGTACAATCACTACCATCAAATTCAATTTGTCTTGTATCAACTTCGCCACAATCAATGTAACTATCAAATTTATATGCTCTGGCTGAATTAGTAGGTGCACAAGTTATCTTATATCCACTTAAAAATGCTTGTTTAAATGCTTCTGTACAATCCGTAACCCCATCTGATATAGCACCATATTGTTCTACAGTTACCCAACCTGTATCTAGACCTGTTCCAGTGTTGTTAACAGTAGTATTATTTGTAATGTTGGTAACAGGATTAATTGCTGGTACTGGAGTTATTAAAGCAGCTTCTATTTGATAGACACTTTCTCTATAAAAGGGTGCTAAAGGATGGAATTTATCATCCGTATAGTAAGTAGAGTTGTCACGATAAGATGGATTTATACTACCCATAGGACACGTTTTTTCCATATCTAATACTGGTATGCCCCACTTTTCACAAGCTGATTTTATTTTCTTTAATATTTCATCTAAATTAGTATATACCCATGAATAAGCAGAATCTAGGTACATTCTTGGATTAGTCATATATATAATTTTAGCAGATGGATATTTTTGAATAAGGTCAGAAATAAGTATCTCAAAATATGATATAGTTTTATATTCGTCAAAATTAGTTGTATCTCTAGTAGTATAATCAGATACATCACCTATTGTAACTTGTTGCATTGCATCATTTGCACCACCTTGTAGTACGATATAATCTGGTACAACACTTTGAGATTCCATTAATGTTAACTGGTTATACAAACATTCTGAACTTAATGAGCGGGCAATAGTAGCCCCATAAGTACTATAATTTATTACTGTAGCATCACTATGATTTTCTTGAAGTACTTTCGCCCAACCACGCATATTAGTTGGTAAAGCACTAGCTTCGTGTCCTAATCCTTCTATTATTCCATCACTTGCTCTCCAGCCACTTCCAGCACCAACACTATCACCGAAAAATGCTATTGTTTTACCACTAAATACACTTGTAGTATCTACGTTAGTTATTTTATTCTTTAATTCATCAGTAAGATTATTATCAGTATGAACATAATTTGTATCAATTACAACATTAGTTACATCTTCTAAGTCAGATAATTTAGTAGGTACAACGATATTTACTTTTTTATTAGATATAGTCTGTGTTGTTCCGTTCACACTTACTGATTCTATTTTATTTTCTTTTACTATATCATCATCTGTTTTTATATAATTATAAAATCCTGAGAATTGTTGCTCAAGATAACTTTTATCAATCGGTTTTTTTGTTGCCAATTAATTACACCACCTTTTAAAAATGCGTATACCTATATTTTAAGGCATACGCATATACTTTTTATTATAAACTTCTAAGCCAATTTTCGATAACTGTACTTCTGTATTGATGTGCCACAACATTAGGATGTGTATTAGTAGAAGTTACTTGGAAAGCTGCATTTCTTAATTGTACAGCTTTAGAAGATGTTGAATCAATTCTATTATCAATCATCAAAGGTACATTATCACCATTTTTTAAATCTAGGTAAGGTATTCCCCAATATTTAGCAATTTCAATAAGAGCAGTCCTATAAGTGTTGCTCATCCATGCATCAGATATAATTATTCCAATTTTTACAGTAGGGTTATTTGTAATAACATTTTCTAAAATAATATTATATGCACCCCAAAGAGTAGTATTAGTTGTATCTGTTTTTGTTCCTATTTGGTCTGTTGTCAAACCTGTTTCATTCAATCCAAACATAAATGTTACATAATCACAATCAGTATCTATTAAAGTATAGTTATGATTAGTTGTTTCCGAGTTACTAAAAGGTCTGTCAGCACCATCTAAATTAGTAAAAGTAGAGCCTGCTTTTGCTAACCATTGAATATCCATATCATTTCTTTTTCTAATCCAATAAGGATATGTTTTATAATGTCCATAATCAGAATCATAAGCATCTGATTTTGTACCTGTATTTCCATCAGAATCAGTATATCCAGTAAAATCTCCTTCTGTAAATGAATCTCCACATACACACCATTTCTTTTGATACAAACAGTTGCCATATTGTGGTATCATATCTACGTTAATATCTGATTTAGTATATTTCTTTACAGTGCATGAAACAAATGTATTAGTCTTTAATTTAGTTGCTCCACTAGGAATAGGTACTACACCTTCAAATAGTGCAGTAGATGATTCTGTAGGATAGTAACTTATAAGTGTATCATCTGCTGTACAAAAAGCATATACAACTGCTTCATAAAATGCCTGTCCTTTAATATATAAACTTCCAGAAATATCAGAAATATCATATATTTTATGTGTAGCTGTACCACTTGCATCTACAAGTGTTCCACGAACAGATATATAACCACTTTCTGTAACATCTGTTTCCATTAAAGTGTCATATACATCTGAAAAGTTGTGAGATAATGTATCTCCTAAATCAACTTTTTCTATTTTTTGGCTCTTTAATTTATCTGTATAATCATATATTGCAAATAAACTAAACTTGTTAAGGTAATCACCTATTAACATTTTCTCACAATTATCTGGAATAGTTACATCTATTGTATAGACTCCATTAGAAGAATCTTTTGTTTGTGGATAATAACTTATTACAGAATTGTTACTGTCTAAAAGAACACAGCCTACAGTTTCATACATAGCACCTGTTATTATTCTATAAGTTTTACCCTTAATTGGTACATATTCAGCATATTTAGAATCACTTGCAGTTTGTGTTGTTGCATTTGCTCTAATATATGAACCATTTACCCATGAGAGAGTAGTAATAGCAGAGTAATCTTTATCAAGTAATAAAGACTTAAATGTTTCAATATCTTCACTATTTTCAGAAGATAAAGTATCAGCATCTTCTATTTTGGTTTTAAGAACAGAAGTGAAATTATTGTCGGTATGAACATAGCTTTCATCTGTAACATAATTGTTATCATTTGTTAACTCACTAGTTTTTGTAGGGACAGTAGGTTTATTCTTAATATAATCATCAGCTGTAGTATCAGTTTGACTCCAATCTGCTTGTACATTTTCATTTGATGTAGTTAAAGTAGTAATATTATTGTTAACAGTAGTAGTTAAAGCATTAACTAAACTTTCATAGTCGCTAAAGCAAGCACCTGTTCTTTTATTAATCAAACCATAATTGGCAGGTACATAAGTGTCGCTATTATTTCCACCATCGTCCCATATACAAGGCACAACATTATTTAATTGTCTTATGTGCTTAATACCACTTGTAATCCAAGAAACTCTTTCAGTAGTTGTGGCTGCGTCTGCTCTCCAACCAAATTCACCTAACAATATAACAAAATTACAATATTTATTAGAGAAAGTGTCTAGTCTTTCTTTCCATACATCATCTGTAAAATAATCCCTATATACATGATACTGTAACATGGTTTTATTTAAAGTATCTTTTGGAGTAACTAAAGTGTCATAAGATGAAGCAGCATAACTGTTACAGCATAACCAGCCTTTATAATTTTTAACTCTTACAAGGTCAACAAAATGCTGATTTAAAGTATCAACAAAAGCTAAATTATCACTAGATACTTGAGTAGATAACCAATGATTACCACTATCAAGTATTTCATTAAATCCTTCTAAGATAAATTTCTTGTCAGCATAACCACTAAATTCATCTATAATCTGATTCCATAGTGAATCATATACAGATATTAATGTATCAGAATTACTTGCGTCTGCTTTAAGCCATTGATTTTCGCCACAGTCATGGTGCATATTCATGATACAATATAAATCATTATCCAATATCAAGTCTACAGCTTTTTTGACTGTTTCAAACCATGTTTCGTGTATTTTTCCATCTCTGGTAACGTGTATACTCCATGTTACAGGCAGTCTTACTGTCTTAAATCCATAAGATTTAATCTTCTTAATAACAGTATCAGTTAATTCTACATTGCCCCAATTTGTATAAGATGTGATGTTATCTTGGAATACGTCACCATCATAGTATTCATAAGAAATATAATCAGGTCTTTGACTGTTGCTTTCAAAATATACGTTTATAGTCAAGTTATCTGTCATGCTGGATGGAATAATGCCATAAGATGATACATCTATATTAAGATAGTTTGACACTTGCCCATTAGAAGTCATAATGAAATCATAACTGTTATTATAAATCTCCGTATCTCCGTACTTAATTACTACCTTAAGTGGTACAGTAACACCTACATAATTTGTCAAATTGTTATCATATGGTCTGACAGATATAGTTTTAATAGCAACAGTAGTAGTTAATGAAGAATAACTAGTGGCAGAAGATAAAGTAATTGCAGTATTTAGAGCATTTTTCACACTTGTATAAGTAGTACTATCACTTGAAGTAATTTTTACATAATGTTTCCAATTATTATCATAAATTTCTTTTACTTGTTTATTAGTACCTTCGCTTTCTGTTCCAGAATATACATTAGGCATTGTTATTCCCACAGATTTATTATATGCTTCGTATACGTTTCCGTAGTTATAACCAGCACCTAATTCATACACAATATCATCTATTTTAGTGTATCTTGGTATAACTGCATCAACTGTACTTGATGATGTTCCTTCGCTTAAATTGGTTAACTTATCTTTAAGAGTTGTTGTAAAATTATTATCTGTATGCACATAACTAGAATCAACAACATAATTAGAATCATTCGTTAACTCGCTTGTTTTTGTAGGCATCGTAGGAATGGTTGGCTTATTTTTTATATAATCATCAGCTGTAGTATCCGTCTGTGCCCAATCTGATTGTACATTTGTTTCAGCTTTATTCCAATTTGTAATATTAGTAGATGTAATGTTATCTAATATATCTTTATTGCTATGAGTATGCATATTTGTATATGTAGTATCATATTTAGTCTTAAGTTCGTTAGTAAGGTCATTAGTAACTGTAGGGATTTCTGGCTTATTTTTTATATAAGCATCACTTGAAATATCAGCTACAGACCAGTCAGATTGAACATTAATTTCTTTTGAGTTCCAATTTGCAATATCATCATTAGTAATTCCATCTAAAATACTTTTATTATCATGTGTATGAATGCTAGCATAGGCAGAATCATAATTTGATTTAAGAGTATTAGTCAAATTATTATCAGTATGAACATAATTTGTATCAATTATATAATTATTATCATTTGTAAATGCACTCAGTTTAGTCGGAATATCAACAGTTATTGCAATAATTTTATTATTAGGTTGAATTGTTTCGCCATTTAAAGTAATTCCTTCAATCACATTTGCTTGTGCATCGGCAGGCAATGAA
>R02__coassemble_815_pt1 | contig 8710 bp, 16 predicted proteins | sample R02__metabat2_low_PE_022 | metagenome-assembled genome bin R02 | reverse complement strand
TTTTGATGCATCAATAAGATAAAGTCCATTAATTTCGAATTGCCTTTTCATACATACTATTATCCATAGGAGAGCTATATGCTCTAATATTTAATAATTCAGAATTAGATAAAGGCATATACTTATCCTTGCCTTTTCTGTATTTTTCTAAACTAATTCTTTCGATTTTTCCTTTATTATTTTGTACGACTATTAATCCATTGCTATCAATAGCAACTTCATTAAGCCCGCCATTTTTGTCTACTATTTTCTTAGCTTCATCATACTGCTTTTTATTGAATGAAGCTAATTTAACACTATTAAGTGCCTATAAATACTTGGTGTTCAAAGAAGCTGATGAAGCTCCTGGCATATCTGCAAATTGGTACAATTTAGATATATTGTTTATTATTGCATTCATATCGCTTGGTAGCCCATCAATCTCTTTTACCATTGACATCAAGTCTTTGTCTGTTATTTGTCCACTCGTAGATGTGCTGCTCTTTGCCGCCGTAGCACTACTTGATGCAGTAGGTAGAGCAGCTGGAGTGGAAGAATCATTTACTGTAATTGGAGTAAAAGTAGTGGTGAGGATTTCCCCACCACTCTAATACTTCTATCTTAATTTTATATTCATAAACCTAATGCTTTTTTAATAGCAGCAACTGTAGTTTTTGACATTACATTTAAAGCTGCTTGACTATTTTTAATTGAGTTCTAAATATTCTTATTAAATTCTTTATCATCTTCTGTCCTAGCTTTTATTCTAGCTTCTCTGATATCTTTTATAGTTCCACCTGTTTTATATCTATAATTAGAACTTGTTCCTGTAGAACTTGTTCCATTATAATTATATGAAGGAGTAGTAGTTCTGTTTAGAACAGTTTTAGAATAGAATGGGTTATTTCTCTAATTTAGGAAATAGTCCATGTATTCATCTTCCGCTTGAATTCCTAATTCTTGTGCTCGTTTAGCTTTATTTCTAGTTAATTCTTGATAACGTTTCTTTTCATCATCTGTCAATTCTTTATCGACAGACTTGTAATAAAGATCTTCAAGCTCCTAAGTTATAGCCTAATAATCTGGATCATTAGTTCCATTTGCTGTTCTTTGATAAGCAAGGCTTGCAACCTAGTCTCTAGCTGCTTTCTAATCTGCAATATTTTTCTTAGCATCATATTCAAGCATCTTATCAAAGTTATCCTTGTTATCAACAATAGATTTTCTTTCAGCCTAACGTATGTTAGATCTAGCCAAAGAATCAGCAGCTCCTATCTCAATATTACTTTTTAAAACCCCTTGGTTCTAATTGTAAATATTGCGTTCTAACTCATCACTAGCATCTCTGCGTTTTTGTGCGTACTCATCACTAGCCATCTGAGTTTTAGTTATACCTTCTCCACCCTATCTCTATGCATCTAGCATAGCTGCTGCTGCTGTTTCAGCATTAGAAGTTCCTAAATTACCAGCTGTGGTATTTAATTTTCCTGCAGCATTTTTAGATTGCTATACAGAACTTGTTAAGTCCGTTACAGAAGAATGCCCTGTATAATAAGGGTTATAAGCTGGATGTAATGAAGCTAACTTATCCTTTGCATTCTCTCTAGCAAGATTATTATCTCTGCGAAGTCTCCTTAAAGCAAGTAAGTAATCTCTACTATTCCATAATGTTCCTAAGACATTTTTACCAACTTCTTTTAACTTGTCCAGATTATCAGAATGTAGATTACCCGAATCGCCATAAGTAGTTGGAGTTCCAGATTGTGGTAATTTTCCTATTTTATAGTAATTAGTATTCTTATCAAGGAACATGTAATAACCGCGCTTTTGAAGCAGGGTATTCATGTTGCTCAATGATGTCTAATCCCAGTCATCTGTTCCATCTTTAGAAACACGTCCTAATATACGTCTATCATCAGTTATAGCACCATAGTATCCATCATTTTTAAATCTCTAAGGTGTGCTGTCACCTGATATTCTTTTGGTATTTCCAACAGCGGAATAACGTCCAGCATTATAGGCTTGCTCAATAGCATTCTTGCCTTTGCCAGTATTGTAGCCAGCTTGAGTATCATTGTCGTAATCATTCTGATACTTTAATACTTCATCATCATAAGTAGTCTTTTTGGTGTAATCAGAACCAGCTTTTTGATACATCTTACTATGCCTATCTTGCATAGTATTTACCCAACTAATATATTGAGCTAAGTCATTATCATTAAGATTATTTATCTTTCCCTCAATATCACTTTTGTAACCTGAATATATCTAAGATCTCCAATCCCCACGTCCATGAGTAGAGGAGAAATTCATGTTGTTTACTTGCTTAGGATTTCCTCCGCCTTTTAAGGACAGTAGTTTATTAACTGCATTTACTTTACCTCCTGATTTAAAGTAAGGTGGGTAGGGTGGTGATATTCCAGGAAATGAAAGCGGCTTTACAGATGGTGCAAAACTTGGCAAACCTGTTAATGGAGTTCCCTTAGTATTAATTTGTGCATCCAACTGATTTAAAGCACTTGATTTTCCTTTTTCCAAATATAGCTTTATTAAAGCTTCTTTAGTCATCACCTTAGATACTTTCTCTTCCGGCACTCTAGTCATTTTAGCATCATATGACTTCTGTAAAGACTCTATATCTGACACTATCGTACTTAGAGGTTTACCTGTTGAAGCAATCAAATGTTTCAGTTCTAGTACTTCTGCATTAGTTAAGTTATCTTTCTTTTTACCAATAGATTCAAAAAGAGTCGTGAGTTGGCCTGGTAGAGCATTTTGTTCTGCTAATGTAGTTGGAGTAACCCCTAAACTGCGGGCTAAATTACCTGCAAATTTAGTAGATCCATTTTTATATTTAACAAACTCAGCAGTAATATAAGTAGATGCATCTGCAGCATTCATACCTCCCTTAGTAGTTAAATAGCCTTCTAGGACAGTTCTTTTATCAGCCCCACTTAATTCCGACCATTGCGTGCCATCTGCAGAAGCATGATTTTCATACCATTCTTTAACTTTTGTAGCTTCTGGGAAATGATCATCTTTAAAGTAAGAAGTGACAGTAGCAGTTCTTGCATTTGCTGATTTTTTCAAATCAATCATTTCTCTAAGTGTTTTCCTAGTAGGAACTCTTCTATGCATTAAATCAGCAATGACTTCTTCATTAGTTGCTGTAGAGGATAGATAGGTTTCTTTATAATCTTTAAGCAAGTTAACTTTATCAGCGTCAGTTATACTTGGGTTATTAAAAGCATCTTTAAAAGGAGTACTATCTAACTATGCCTAAAAAGCATTTTTAGTTCTTTCATCTCCATTAAAAATGTTTTCAAAAGTCGATGTTTTCCACTTATCAGCTTGTCTTTGATTTAAGTCATTTATTTTGGCTTCTGTCAAATCAGCATCTGGAACATGCCCATCATATCTAGTTTTTAACTCTGCTTCAACTGCAGCTCGATTGTTTCCTAATGCTCTTAGCTCAGCTTCTAATGTATCTTCATTTTTAAATCTTTCCAATAATCCAGCTAATGACTTATTCTTTGTTTTTGCATCAGCTACATCATTCTAAACTTTAGTAAAGAAAGATTTGGTATTTGATGCTTCTGCATCATTTTCATATCGAGTTAATATTTTAGCAAGATCTTCTTTAGAAGCTCCTTCAAATAATACTTTTAAATCAGGATGCTCATTAAGATACTCTTTAACAGCAGGAGTTAGCTCTCCACTAGGCATTATATCTTTAGCTAGCTTTGTAGACATTCCTTTTTCGAAATCCACTTTATCTATAAAGTGTTTAGCTTCTTCTTCGGTAAAACGTCTGCCTAATTTTGCTTCCTCTTCTAGCCATTTTTGACCTTCTGGTGAAGATTCAAATTTGACATTTAACTGCTCATACTCTGGGGTACCTTCAGCAGCTGTGCCATTTTTAGACCATTCTTTTATTTTATCAGTAATATCCTTACTATATTGACCGTATTTTTCATTTGCAGTCTTAATTCTTTCTGCTTGAACTTTTTCTGCATTAGCTGTTTTTTGAGCTTGATTATACTCATCATTAGTAGTATTGCCATAAGCTCCAAATCTAAATGGGCCAGCACCATTAGCCATTTCCCAGTTATTATTGAATAGAGATGATAATGTAGGATTATTATACATCTTTTCATAGGCTCTTGCAGCAATTACTTTATTCCTATTAAGCACAGCGGCATCAGAATCTCCTAAGTATTTATCTCCAATAAATGGATTGGCCTTTTTAGCGTATTCTCCGACTTTACCATTTAGACGGTCAGTTAAAGATTCAGTACCAACTTGTTCAAGTTCAACATAATTGTTCTTGCCTGGGAGATGCTTTGTGTATTTTCCAGGAATTATAATATCTGCCTCTCCTAGAGTAGTAGTAAATGGAAGTTCAGCACCAGGGATTTCATCCTCGAATACATAAGTTTCATTAGCTAACTTATTAGCAGCATCCATAGCAGCTTTTTGTTTATTTGTGGCCAATGCATCCCATTTAGTTTTGAACTCATCAAGAGTAGTAAAGTCATCCTCTTTAATTTCAGACTGTTTAAGAATTTCTTTTTGAATAGCTTTAATATCAGCTACTTTAGCAGAATCTGTAGTCTTGGTTAAATCTCCTTTTACAAAGTTAAGCTTAACTGTGTCAGTATCCTTTTTACCTTCGATTAGTTTTGCAAGATTTTCATATAAGGTAGCTCCCTCAATATCACCTTTTAGAGTTAGTCCTTCAATTTTCTATTTAGTACTTTCTTTAGTTAATGCTTTAAATCCAGAAGTATTTTCTCTAAAGTAAGATTCAGGATTATTATGCATCCAATTATTAATGGTCTCATTAACCGTCTCCAATGCAGATGCAGCATCTTTTTTGTTCTTAATAGCATCATTGAGTAATTTATAAGCAGATGGTTTAAGAGTCAGTTTTTTATTTCCAGATTCAGTCTTGACTGTGATACTCTTTCCGGAAATATCATTAACTTCAGCAGCTTCTTTAGTAAGTCCTTCTAATCCACCAAGCCTAATCATCTTAGTGTTTATAGCCTAATCTGTAGAAGAACCAATAGATGCCTCTCCCCACTTTCTTAATAAACCAGTTGCAGGCAGTTTAGATTTTGCTAATGTATTATTATAAGCCTGTGCTGTACCTTTGCCTATATTGTGACCAAAGGCTACCATTTTAGCAACTTGCATAAGGTTCTTCCAGTCTTGATTATTAAGCTCATTTGCTTTTCCAGAATTAACTAACTTATGCAATGATTTCTTAACATTATCATCAGTAAGAGTACTCTCTAATCCGTATGCAGCTATGCCTAATGGCAGTAATTTCTTAAATGTTTTCCAAACTTTGCCTATCTTTCCAGCACCTCCAGGTAGCATACCAAGGGCAGCCAATCCCGCATTTTGGTATAAGTTACTCATTAACTAATCATGAGATACATTCTTGTCTTTCCAATCGGCTAAGAAATCAAGTCCCATAGACGCTAATCCCTAAGCACCTGCAATAGCAGTACCAAAAACAGGTATGTAAGAAGTTCCTATAGAAGAAAGGTCATTAAGCATATTAACCAATCTTATTCTATCAGCTTCTTCAAAAGCTCCATTACCTTCAAGATATTGCTGATGCTCTATACTATGACCACCAGCTGCTGCTCTGCCTTTTAAAGCTGCTAACGATCTAGCTGCTGAGTTCTTTTTAGCTTCAGATAGAACATTTATAGGAGATGAACTACCATCCAAAAATGAAAAATGTTCAACAGGAGCAATAGTAAACCCTGTGCTCGTAGGAGTAGTACTCTGAGAAGCCTATAACTAAGCCAAGGCTTGTTTTGCCTAATCTTCAGTTATTTGCCCACTTTGCAAAGCTTGTTTTATATCATCAACAGTATAATCAACATTTCCTCCATCTGCGAGTTTAATAATTCCACCTTCTTTGTAAAGCTTTCCACTGGATGAGCTAGTAGACGAAAGTGGGTTGTGATTATACCAATTAGATCTTAATATTTCTAATAATTTAGAACCTTTAGTTGGATTAATCTCTTTTAAGGTTCCATTAGTTGGATTATATGTCAATGCTCTACCTGTGTTGTAGTTAATACTAGCAGGGAGAATATAAGAGCCGTCTCCGTTGTCAACAAAATGTTGCTCATCGGGATGTGTCTAGGCTAGATAAGCTAAGTAGTTTTTTAACCAATCTTTGTTAGAGTATTTTCCAGTATAACCATCTGGATTATAATACCACATCTTTAAGTATTTCTCAGGATCAATTCCTAGTTTTATAATATCATTCTCATAGGCTGCAGTATCTTTATAAGAAGTCTTTCCTAGATTCCAGGACTTATTATAAGTTCCAACATATTGCTAGTTAGCATATCTTTGCCAATTTTGTTCATGCTTTTTAGCTTGACGTTCTGCAAGTTTATCTTCATGTGCAGTACGACGTTCTTCACGAGCATCTTCTCTATCCCAACGTCTAGATTCACGTTCAGCAGCAACCTCTTCTTCTATTTCCTATTTAGTGTATCATTCTTCTTTTAAGGAGTTTCTAAGGTCTGTTTCCCAAGTAGGCTTCTTTGTAATAGTACCATTTTGTAATAATACTCCTGCTGAAGACCAACCTATTTTATCAAAGATAGGATTTTCATTATTATCGATTTTCCCGTCTTTAATAGCATTAAGAGCAGCTTGTAAATTAGCTATTTCTGTATTTGCATCAACATCAGTCATATCTAATTCACCACTATTAATCTTATTAATTCTTGTCTAAACTAGATTAGCGGCTTCTTGCAGTTTAGCACGGTAATCCATTTTATTCCATCTATCAATGAAATCGTCATCAATATCTTTCCCAGCATTAAGATAATCTTTAACATCAGATTCCATATCTCTGCTATATTTCTTTTTTTCTTCAGATTGGTAATTTAGTTTTTTAGTTCGATCATTACTAAGTAAATCCCTCATGTAATGAACAACTTGTCCCATCATTGCATTACCTTGCCCTCTAGAGTCCACTAGATTTCCATTTAAATCTATAGATGATATAGTACCATCGCGCATTCCCTAAAGAGTATATCCTACTGCTTCTCTAAATTGCTGGAGTTCTTTATCGTTCATATGCTACTTCTAAGCATATACATCAATATTATTAAATAAAGCACTCTGCAACTTTTGTCCATTATAGTCGTCTGTTCCGACAACGAATTTATTTTGTGTAGCCATATAAACCAAAAAATGGAGATATATTTTTACAATATATCCCCATCTGCAATTAATCTTTAATAAATTACTTTCTAATTCTGTAAGCAAGACGTCCACCCATACGATAGACTGGTTCACCTTCCTGTGGCTCTGGGGCACCTTGTTGTCCACCACCTTGAACCATATCAAGAGCAGTTTCAAGAATTTGAGCAACTGCCTGTGGATCTCCAACTTGCTGCATTAACATATCAACAAGCTGTTGTGCAATCTGTGCTAATTGATCGCCACCACCTTCTGGAGCACCGCCTTCTGGAGCACCGCCTTCTGGAGCTGGGCCACCCTCTGGAGGCATTGGAGCACCTTGATCTTCTGGAGCTGGACCCATTGGGCCACCTTGCTGAAATTTGCGTACATACTAAGCATACATATTGCTTGTACTTCTAAAATTCAAATTCATAGTATTAAATTTTTATAATTATTAATAATTAAAATATTTAGTTTTAAAAACTATTATTCTCAATAATATAAGTTTTAGGTACTTATCCAAAATAATTAAATGTGCTTACTTAACTTGGAGAAGCAACATATTCGGGTTCTCTAGTATCTTGAGTTTTAAGATATTTAAAAACTGATTTTCCAAGTCTTTTGTAATCAGAGTCTTTTTTACTAGAATAAGCCCTCTTAGCTTGCTTTAAAAGTATTAATGTATTTTTGCGTGAGAAGATTCTTTGTCCACTGTGGATTTCTCCTTGTGTAGAACCATCAGGAGCAAGCACCTTCATAATAGGAGTGTTTTCATTACCCTAATCAAACATATCTCCTTCTGCTACATCACCTTCTTCTACTCCTGAATCTATATTTAATTCTAGAACGTATTGACAATCTTTACAAGATTCCAATTTATCCTATTCTGTGTCCTATCTATGTGCTACTTTAAGTACTTCACCGTCTGAATCAATAAAGATTTGATCAAGAGGAATTAAGGTTTCATCCATAGTCATAGATACTTCTTGAGGCTCATTCCATACAAAAAGCATTCCTTTACCCTATGGTAACTTTTCTACACCCCTTAGCCCTCTACGCTTATCCTCTTCAGATTCGGCTATAATTACTTTATAGGTTTTATCGTTTATTGTTATTGTATCAGTTTTCATTCTACTGTAATTGGTATTCTAGTGAATGTTTTATTACTTTAGTTCTATCTGATAATTTTCCCTTAAAAAAGAATTTAGGATTTAAAAAATAAATTCCTTTATGTTTTCCATCTTTTAAAAGCATTTCTTTTTTAACTAAAGATGACATACTATTTTTAATAGTGCTTTCTTTTAGTCCAGTCTTTTTTATAATATTATCTTTTAGATCTGAATTATAAATTACTTTATTCCCAGGCCCATCTAATTCTGCATCATTATAATAAGCGGAGCAAAGCCAACACACAGCTAAAACATTAGATTCTGCCTTTGATAATTTATAAAACTCTGCATTATCTTGTAGATATACTTGGGTAAATTGTTCTGCTGTTACTTTT
>R02__coassemble_808_pt1 | contig 8741 bp, 7 predicted proteins | sample R02__metabat2_low_PE_022 | metagenome-assembled genome bin R02 | reverse complement strand
GTATATGAATGTAATGTAAAATCAACAGGAAAAAGATACCGATACAATATAAATAATGAAAATGATGCTGCATTGGGTAAGTGGCGTGAAGTAACTACAGGAAGTGGTGGAAGTTCAAATTACAATGAATTGGAAAATAAACCAAAAATTAATGATATTGAGCTTTCAGGAAATAAAACTTTTGAAGATTTAGGAATTATTAATCAAATATCAAATCAGATAAATTCTGAGGCAGCAGATGCCTTTTTTGAAAAAAGAAAAGTAGAAGAAACAGAAACTGATTTTTCAATTAAAGATGTTATTACAGAAAATATCAATGCTATTTCTGTATTAAATGGCACAGATGAAGGTTCTGTTTCAAAAACAGTTGCTGATGCTATTTCTAGTTCTTATCATCTTAAAAAAGAAGTTGTAACTGTATTACCAGAAATTGAAGAAGCGAAAGAAGATGTTCTTTATTTGCTTGTTGTAGATGAAAGATTTGATACCTATATGCTTTTGGAAAATGAGAGAGGTATTAAAGAATTAAAAAAGACCGGTACAAGTAGTAATCCTGGAACAGAACTCACAAGAGCAGAGTATGACGCTTTAACTGATGAAGAAAGAGCAAACGGAACTGTATATTTCATTACGGATGAAGATGAAGAAATTGATTCAACTGATACTGTAGAGCCTGCTTACAATGATATTCCGGTTATTTACCTTGACGGTGAGCTGCCGCCAACTAAAGCAACCGGCTATGTAGATATGATGTTACGGTATGTATCGAGAAGCAAAGATTTCACTTCTTATGCTTCCGTAAAGTTGCAGGGAAATCAGCCTGACAGTGACATAAAGAAAAGTCTTAATCTGAAGTTTTTCAAAGATGCTACTCGTGAAACTAAATTGAAAGTTAATTTCAGAGGCTGGGGAAAAGAAAGTCAGTTTACTTTAAGTTCAGACTGGTATGACAGGACACACGCAAGAAATGTTGTATCATCAAAAATCTTCACAAATATTGTTAAAACTCGTGCAGATTTTGATGACTATCCTGAATTATTCAGAAAGTCACCTAAATTGTGTCAGTATGACGGTTTCCTAGTAAAGATGTATCTTAACGGTGTATATCAGGGTTTTTATTCATTTAGGATGAAGAAAGAAGATTACACTTACAATATGACAAAGAAAAATGAAAATCATCATATGATACAGCTTCACAGATATACAATGGCAAATCTTTTCCGTGAAGAAGGTACTATCACAATGGAAACTGATGATGATGGTTACGGTATTACAGAAGAATTGCAGGATGAAGTTTCAGAAGCAATTCAGACAAGGTGGAATGAGGTCATTGATTTTGTAAAAGATTCTACAGATGATGAATTTAAGGCAAATATCGAGGATTACTTCTATCTTTCATCTTTAATTGATGCTTATGTATTTATTATATCTGGTGCAATGATAGATAACACCTGTAATAATCATATGTTTATTACTTATGACGGACAGAAGTTTATTTACTGTACTTATGATATGGATTCATCTTGGGGTGCAACTTATGGGAATGTTGCTGCAACTACTTTCCCTAGAGAATCATTCGGAGATTTAACGGGTGACAGAGTAGGTAATTTACTTTTTATTCGTCTTTGTGAATGTTTTGGAGAAGATATTTATAACAGGTACTGTGAATTAAGGGAAGGTCCTTTATCAAGTAATAATATTATCAATGAATTTGAAAAATTCTGTATTGCTTCAAGAGAACAGCTTGATCAGGATTATTCAGAAGATACTGCAGATGGAGCTTACACTTCAATGAAAACTGGAACTGAATTTGTTCAGTTGAGAAACTGGGTTGCTAAGAGATTTGGCGATTATTGTGATTCTTATTTTGCAAGTTTAGTTTAAGGAGATATTAAATGGCAGCAATTTATAAAAACAATATAAAATACACACAAAACAAAGAGCCTGTTATTGAATGCACAAAAGCAGAATATGATGAGCTGAATGAAAAAGGTGAATTAAAAGAAGATGTTACATATTTTGTAACTGATGAAGAAAATGTATCTTCACCAATTGTTCTGATTAAATATAAAGATTTAAGATATTTAAGGGATAATGCTAAGTTAAATCCTGGCACTTATTATCGTATTACAGATTATGATTTAACCACAAATGAAATGTTTACGAGAAGTGCAGGTCACAGATTTGATATTATAACTCAGGCTTTATCTGAGTATGAACTGGATGAGAACTGCAGAGCCTGCCATCATATAGGTGATGAATATTTTAAATATTCGGCAGTTGAAGCGTGGAAGATTCAGTATTCAATTGATAATGACTGGCGAAGATGTCACTGGTGTATAGCAGATGTAACAATTAATGGCTCTAAAATCAAAGATAGTTGTTCCTATTTTCGCCGTCTTGCAGAAAAGTACATTACTGCTGATAAGTATACAACATCAGGTATAGATTCAAATTCATTAGAAGGTTACCAAGTTATTTGTGAAGATGGAAATATTTATGTCAGTTCAGAAGCATATGGATTTAGGTTATTAACAATTACTTATACAACTTCAAGTGGAGTAACTACAGCCAAATGTTCAATTAGTTCTTCTTCTGAGAAACCTACTGTAGAGGTAGTATATAATACCAGTGGTAAAGGTCATATTTATCATATGGTTGATGAGTTTAATAATGAGGCACCTTATGACTTTAAGAATTTACAGTATGAAATGAGATATGTTACTTCTGTAGCTGCTGATAAAACGGATATAAATACTTTATTAAATGATACTAGCCGAATGTCTTTTATAAAATCAAAAGTTTATCCAATGGCTTATACAACTCATGATTTACTGAATGGTTCTATAAGGGGTGCAACTTTAACCTGTGAATATGCAGATGAACACGTATGGTGTTATACATTTAATGATGTAACGAATAATACTGATGGAGTTACTTATTCAGATGCAAGTGTAAGTACAGAAACTGCATCAGCTTCATTAAGGAATTATAATGTTGCAGGATTCAGTTTATATGGTCATATAATGCCGGTTTTTTATACCATATTTAAGCCTGTAGGATTAAAGTTGACTGATATACAATATGACCGCTGCCATCAGTCAATTAGAGTATTCATTAATAATAATTCAAATACTTTGATAAATGCTGAATTACAGTATTCTATTATATATAATTCAGGGAATATAGATTCTGATGAATACGCTTATGGAAGTGTTAATATATTCTATGAAACAAACAGAATTAAAATAGGCAGAGCATTTAATAACAATATATTGACAGGTTGTAGTTTTGTTAGTTTTGAAACTGGTGTACAAAGTAATATTCTAAAGGAAATATGGTATTCACATTTTGCAGATGGTGTAAAATACGCAACATTTGGAGCTACAACAGACGGAAGTACGGCTAGATATTATGATGTAAAATCAGAAATACAGGGTTCTAGTTCAAATATTCTTGACTGCACAATAGATGCTAACCTTTCATACACAACAACTATTGCAAAGAATAGCAGTGGAACTATACAGAAATACTGTGCTGCAGATTAAGGAGTAGTAAATGGGTGCAATTTATAGAAACGGTGTTAAATATACTCAGACTAAAACTGAAGGTGTTACAGTTGATGAAGAACTTGATACAGATTCTGTTAATCCTGTTCAGAATAAAGTTATAGCTGCTAAAATCAATGAAGTTATTGAAAGTCTTGGAACTCAGGCTGATTTTACTTTAGACGGAACAACCTTGTACATAACAACAAAGTAGGGGATTTGAATGTCGATAACTTTTAACGGAACAGCAGTTGATGAAATTATTTTTAACGGAACGGAAGTTAAGAAAGTAGTATTAGACGGAACTACTGTTTTTGAAAAGACATTAGAAGATTGGGTGGGCGTTTGTACTATTGGAAGCAGTTATGCAAGTACTTGGGATTCTGTTTCAAGTGATGCTGTTGAAACGGGAAATTTAAGCAACACTTTCAAGCCAGCAAGTACGGTAAGTTTTAGTATTACTTATGCCTACTTCAAGGTTGATGTAAGTAAATACAAATATGCCACAGTCACCGGAAATGGAACTGCTCTTTGGATATATAACAGTACATCAGAAACATTATCTAATACACCTTATAACAGTGTTGTTTCTGTTACTTTAGGTACTGACATAGACCTTACTGCGTATGACGGTAAATATGTTGCTTTATACAATTCGACAAGTGGAAAAACTGGAACAATAACATTACATAATTAGAGGTAAATAAAATGGGTCAAGGCTTAGGAAGAAATTCACCAGTAAAATTACAATTAACTAAAGACAATTATGTAGCATTAATTGAACGTCATGGGCAATGGATAAGATGGAGAACAGCTTCTAAATGTTCGTGTGTACAATATGCAACAATGCAGCCTGATATTCATTGCAAGATATGTGGAGGTAGAGGATTTACTTATTCTTATCAAAAAAATCAAATTGGATTTGATGTTGTGATGGAAAAAGAAAATTCAGGGATATTACATATTAGTGAACGTTTTGAAAATTCTGAATTAATAGAAGTATATGATATAGATGGAAATAGATTTGAAAACGCAAAAAAACTTGGTATTTATGTTTACTTAAATTCTTCACATCCTTTACAGAAAGGTGTTTATTACAATGTAATAGTAAGAACTTCAACCGAAAAAACATTAGAATGTGTTGAAGTTAATAAAAAAAATGAAATGGGATATTACCTAATTCCAGGCTTGGTAAGTTCTCAGCCTAATACAGATGGAGTATATTACAATGCAAGTGGAGATATTATTTCCATCGGTTCTATTACAGATGCAGCCGGTATAAAATATGAACCTACTGAATTTAGGTTGAATCAATTCCGAATTGAACCTACAACTGAAATTATTATAGATGAAGAAACCGGTGAAGAAAAGGAAGTGGAAATTCCAATTACTGATCCTATTACTGTAAAAGATGTCATATATGTTCCACCTTTTACATTTGCTTTATTAAGTCAAAATTTAAGTAAAGCTGATACTCAAATGATGGTAGACTATCAAGGTGATGCTATTCTAACTTATCCTTATGAGCTTGATGTAAGCAGTGATGATGTTTTAACCGTTTTGGCTGGAACAATTACGAATAAGGAAGTTATTGTAAGACAGAATTTTGAAACTGATACTTTAGGTGTTTTTTTTGTTTATGATATAGTAAGTTGTACTGGAATTGTAAATGGAGAATTTATTGAGTATAAACAGGGTACTGATTTTATTTTAGTTGGAACAAATAAAATAAAATGGTTGGAAACTGGTAATTATCCTGAGGAAGGAGATACTTATTCAATTACTTATCATGTTTTACCAACATATAAAGTTGTAAAAGATATTCCACAATTAAGAACGAGTGAAAATCAGCGTTTTCCTAAAAAGGCTGTAGTAAAACTATTTACAACTTACAGTGAAAACAATGGTGTAAATAAACAGACAAATAAAGGTTTTGATGGTAGTTATTAGTTACATTGACAGATAAAACTAATTAAATTAAACTATAATAAAGAATTTAGTGTGTTCAATTAAGGGCAGCTAGAAATTTAATCTTATATAAGATTAGATTTTTAGCTGCCTTTTTTTTTGTTTAATGGAGATTTTAAATGATTTATTACTTAAACATGGGGTTTATTCTTGAACAGGCACTTACTGATGTTATTAAGAGATATATTGACAGGCAGCAATTTGATGATGTTTATGGAAATTTTCATATTTCGGTAGTAAATGAACATCCTTTTGCTCATATGATTGTAGATACAAATGCTCGTGCTGCAGATATTTTCCCTTCAATTGTAATTACAAGTCAAAGTGATACTAAACCTTCTGATTTAAATCACATGCCTCCGCAGATATATGGAGTTGGTTATACAAGTAATGAACTAGAAGAACTGATTTCCAATACAAAAAGAATTAAAACAAAAATTAACGAGAAAGGTGAAGTTGTTGAGATAAAGAAAAATGGTGAAGTGTTAAAAGAAAAAATTCCAGGTTTTGTTTTTGTATCTGATGAGGAAACTATTAACAGATTAAAAGAAATTGCAGATAGTAGGACAACAGAAGAAACAGAAGGTAGGGTGTGGGGAATAAAAGTCGATACCAGAAGGCGTGACCATGTTTCAATAGAAATTTGGGCAGAAAATAATCAACTGAAAAATGAACTTTATGAACATTTAAGAATTTTGTTAAGTTCAACACTTGAAAGTACTTTACAGGAATTGTATTCAATGTTTGATCCTTCAATATTCGATAATTCAGTAAATGGAGAAAGAAGCTCAAATTATAATTTTGATTTTGATTGTCTTTTATGTGGAAGTCATATTACTTGTGATATTGATTACAATGTATCACAAATAATACTAGATACAGATATAGAAGCAAAAAAATATGATTTAATTGTTGAGGTGATGAATCATGTCAAGGAGTAAGACAAAAGTAACGGAGGTAGAAGAAATGGCTGCTAAAAGAATGGGTGTGGAAAAGTTTTTACAACTTCATCCACAATCTTATATTGTTGCATCAATGCTTAGGACATTATATAAAAAATCTGTAATGACAGAAGAAGAATGGCTTAAAACATTAGATGATTTATTAAATTCTAATATTTAAAAGGGAGGAAAAAAATGAGTGTAAGTCCAGCAATTTTTGAATCGGCAGGGAAACGTACAGAACATTATATACCAGGTGTTTATTCTCGTTCAAATAATATTACCAGTCCATCAGGTGTTAATGCAGGTAATATGGTTATTCTTGGTAGCTCAAGTGGTGGAGAACCAGGAACATTATTAACATTCAGTAGTTTATCTGAGGCTAAAGATACACTTGTGAATGGTGAATTACTTAAAGCTGTTGGATATTGTTTTAAGGCAAGTAATGAATATATTCCACAGAATGTTTCAGTAATGCGTGTAAACAAAGGTGTTCAGTCAAGCGTAGAATTAAATGATTCAAATGGAGAGAAAACATTAAGACTTAAATCATGGGATTATGGTGCACATACAAATCTTGTTAAAGTATGGATTCAGGAAGGAACTAAATCAAATTCATATAAAATTTCTGTAGGTTACAAAGATGATGTTACTACAATTGACAATATTCAGAAACCTTCTTTAACTTTACAGTATATAGGTGAAGGTGAATCGGCCACAGCAACATTTAATACTGATTCTGTAAAATTACAGGGTGTTGATGCAGATGGGAATACAATTGATAAACTTGAAGTTTCATATGATGATTGTGAAACTATTGCAGAATTGGTAACACGTATTAATGATTCCGGTTTGTATCAGGCTGTTGTTGTAAATCTTGAATCAAATGCAAAATCTAAAGAACTAGATACTACACTTGCTACAGGAATTACAGATGAAACAACTTTCTACTCTAATCTTTATGCTGTAATAGAAGCTTTGGAATCAATTACTTATATTGGTGAAGTAGAACTATTATCAACAACTGTACGGCAAGTACCTGTTTTAACTGATGGTTATGTATATTTTACAGGCGGATTAACACCGGCAGAAAAATTATCAGATTATATTGAATGTATCGAAAAATTAACTCTTGAAGATATACAGATTATTTCAACACCTTCTACTGATAAGGCAGTTCATGCTCTTATTGCAGCTCATTGTACTGAAATGTCATCAACTATTAACAGAAAAGAAAGAACTGCAATTTTAGGTTGTGGAATTGGTGATACAGATGAAAACAATATAGCTGAAACAGTATCACTTAATAATCGTCTTGTTTCGTTTGTTGGCGATTGTGGTACAGCCGTAAATCCTGTTTCCGGTGAAACAGAAAATATATCAGGAGCTATGATTGCTTGTATGTTGGCTGCTATGGAAAGTTCTATGGCCGTAAATGAATCATTAACATTCAAATCCTTAAACCTGTCATCAGTGACAAACAGAAGAACAAATTCAAACATTGAAAACTTGATTAAAGCTGGTGTTGTTGTAGTAAATCCTAATCCTGAAAATGCTAGTGAGCTTGTTGTTATTCGTTCAATGACTACATATCAGGGTGATAACGATCTTATAGATTGTGAACGTAGTATGGTTCGTGAAGATTTGTATATGAATCGTGATTTAAGAAGCCGTTTTGTGAATGGGATCGGTCATCCAAATGATACATCGGAAAGTAAGATTTTAACTACATTACATATTGCAGCAAAAGAATGGGCAGATGCAGGATATATTCAGGCTTCTGATAATGGCTATGTATTTGATGAGAAAGTAAAATTTTCTGGTGATAAAGTATATCTCACATATAGTAGATACCTTACAGCACCAAGAAACTTTGTATTCATTACAGCAACAAATTTGCTGTATGAAAGTACTGTAGAACTTTAATAGGAGAATAAAAAATGAGTGAATTAAAAGTTCAACAAAATGCCTTAATTCGTGGTAGTTCATGCTGGGTTCGTGCTGGAAAAGATGAAAATAATGTAAAAACTATAGGTTTTTGCGATTCATTCAGAGGCTCTAAAAATATGCAGCTACAGAGAGCACAGGTTTGTGGTGAATTATATCCTGTAAGTATTGATCCACAGGGAATTTCTGTAACAGTTTCTATTTCAGGTTTTATTCCTTCTAAGGCAGCGAAAGGTCAGAGTGATATTAATGGTAGTGGAGATGTTTCTATCATGAATCTCGATCCTGATGCTAAAAACTTTATCGAAAATCAAACGATTACCAAAATTCCATATAT
>R02__coassemble_796_pt1 | contig 8813 bp, 9 predicted proteins | sample R02__metabat2_low_PE_022 | metagenome-assembled genome bin R02 | reverse complement strand
CCCCCCCCCACCCCCCCCCCACCCCCCCCCCCGCCCCCCAACCGGCGCGCGCCCCCCCCAACAAACCCACCCGGCCGGCGGGAGCTTCTGCGGGCGGGAGACGGATACGCCCCGACTCCGCGGGGCTTGCCCGCAGACGATTAACACTCATCAAACGAAAGGCAACATAGTATCTTCAAAGGGAATAGAGTCACCACCACAAAATTCAAAGTCATGAGTTTCGTTAGTAGTAACTGTACCTTTAACATAATTTAAGAAAGCAGATTTGCCGACTTGAGGATTAATTATAGCAATATATTCCTTAGGTGGCTCAATAAAACAATGAGTACCATCTGCACAATCTATTTCCAAACGGGTTTTATCACCACGGCCGATAATGTTAATTCTGGTGCCTATACGTCTATATAACTGTTTTATTTCTTCTCCATCTGTTTCACCGATTTTATCCCAACATTCATAAAAGGGAATAGTAGACGTAATAAGTATCATTTTACAGAAATACATATACTTATTACTAAATCTACTTTTGGCAGAAGAAATAGTGTTATTATCAGTCAGTTTTAAAAAATCAGATAGTTTCCAGTCCCATGGTCTAAAATCATCAAGGATTAAAACATCTTGACCTTTGTAATCTTGCAAAGGATCATTTGCGGAAGAAGAAATACAATAACTCATATTATTAGACTCCGCAACAAATTTAGCATAAGTAGTTTTACCACAACCACTAGCACCACAAATGTAACAAACTTCCATACTTCTGTTAGCTCCTTTCAAACTAAGTGTGTTTTCATAATATTCAAAAGCGTTTTCAATTTCACGCTTATGAGCACAATATGTAGGGCCGTCAAAATATTTAGAATAATTAAAACGTCTACAATCACCACTAAATATAGGGCTTAAATCAAGTTTACCAAGCTTACGACTTGCATCTATACCAGCTTCAATATCATCATTGAAATCATAGTTAGAAACAATACTCTCACGTGGATATTTAGGTTTATCAACGTTTTCATGAGTAAGATAAGCAACAGCACTTTTCCAAGACTTACACTTTTCAATAAAATTAGTTTCTACGTTAAAATGTTTAGCTACATTATCAATGGGAACGGGATTATTAAAAGCTAGCATTATATGATAATGGTTAGAAGAAATGTTAGGCTCAACAGCTTGAGTGTGTTCTATGAAAGCATATTTAGAAACACACGACCACGAGCACAAATCTTTAACAACATCTACAGAAACATTACGAAGTTGAACTTCACAATTACGAAATGAAACCATGTTCTCTCCTATATACATTTTAGTTTTTTATTTTGTATATTAAAAAATGCACCAAAACTTTGATTTAGCTTGATTTTAAAGGATAGTAGAGAAAATGTCAATATACAAATATACATTTTTGCAAAACTCTGACAAGCCCAGTTTTGCAAGGAAATATACAAATATACATTTTATATATATGTAAAAAAACGTTAGTTTTAAGTGTGCAATTGTTATAAGTCGCACACAAATATTTAAAGGGGCAAGCGCAAGCGTGCTACGCACCCCTTGAAATATTTTTTGTGCTACCTAACATAGTCAATAGCACTCAAAACTAAATATGTATTTACTAGCATGTTAAGCGTTGCTCAACATGCTAAGAGAATATGTTAAGCCATATCATATAATATCGAAAAGCGTCTTTTTAGCCCCATTTCGGGCCATTAACGCTTAATATGGCATACTTATACCATTAACACGCTTATGGCGGGATATGGGGCTATTTACCCGTTTATTTTCTTTGTGGAGTACACCTACCCTTTAAGGTTATTATAAGTTGCTTATCATGTGCAAAGATACTGTAAGTCGTAAAAGGAGCTTTTCCAAGGGGCAAGCGCAAGCGTGCTACGCACCCCGTAAAAGCTGCTTTTACTTCCTTACGGCCGTATCAGCACATTGAAAAACAAGCAACTTATAAATTAAACCTTAACGGGATAGTTGAACTCCGCAAAGAAAAAACGGGTAGTAAGCCTTGACTCCCAGTAGGGCGGGTTTAAGGAAGTAAGGAATTCATCAAGAAAGGATTAAACACCATGAAAGTAGTTATTTTATCAATTATTGCAATCTTCTTAGTTTTATTAATAGCCATGATAGGTTTTATTCTAAGTTTAGAAGATGAGCAATACGACCAAGAAGTTGAGTATCTTAAAAGCATACTCAGAAAGTTTTAATACTAGCGGGGAGCACAAGCTCCCCACGCTAGGTATACCCAAAGCGGAGAAAGGAACTAAGTTATGAGAATTATAGCTGTAGACAATGAGTCTAGAGAAGTTGAAGTAGGACAGAAGGTAGTAAGTTTTAGAGGTGAAGAAGCCATATATACGGGCTGTAACCAGTTTGGTAGAAACAGAGTACACGTCAAATGGATTTTAGATAATGACGAGATAACTGATATGGAATATGAATATTTTCCAGATGTATTTGACTTAACACTAGTAGAAGATAAATTACACGATACATTATAGGAGGTTAAACATGGCAGAAATAATTAAAATGCAAAACGGACTCAGGTCTTTAAGCGTAATGGATGTAGCGAGACCAGAAGCAATAGCAAAACAAATGAATACAACTGGATATTATCTATACGGAATGGTAGAGATGATAACACTAGGTGATACTAAGAACATAGCTTTATCAAGATTAACGGAAATGGACGTTATAGGAGACCAAGTTTACATCTACAAAAATATAAACGAAAAAAGAATGGGTTTTACGAATATAGAACTAGAACTTATAATAAGAGCTATAACGGAACAGTATCTATACGGCAGAAATAGAGAAGAAACAAAGCTAAGTTTTATGGAATACTTTCACGATCAATATCAAGATAAATACATGGACTGGGACTAGGAGGAATAACATGAGTACAGTTTTAGAAATAAGAGACGATTTAAGAAATATTAAGATAAGCGATAAAGACTTACAGCCTTTTGAAAAAGTATCAAAAGGAGCCTTTTACAGAGTTTATAACTTTGGTGTTTTAGAAATATTCACTATGGGAGAAGAAGAGAATAAATCTTTAACAAGATTATTCAGCACAACGATTATAGGACAAAATGCAATGATATATAAGCGGATAAATGGTCGAATAGAAGGTTTACTAGACCTTGAAGTAATATATATTATTCAAACAGTAGCAGAATTGTTTTTATACGATTGTAATTTCATAGAAACAAGAAATATGTTTGACAAATACTTTATAGGATAATTAAATAGCCTCTAGCGTATAGGGCATACGTTAGGGGCTATTTTTATGGAGTCGGACACTCCAAATCACGTGAGAAAGGTTGATAAGCACATTGTACAATGTCCGAAGTAAAATATCAAGTAAGCGTTTTTATTTTATAAGCTCTCTCCCATTACATTTTGTTGGGCAAACCCAATCCTTACCCCCTAGCTCGACGGCGCTCGCAAACGGGGGGGCGTTTGGGTTAACAAAATCTAATGGGGGGCTGGAGCTTCTGCGGGCGGGAGACGGATACGCCCCGACTCAGCGGGGCTTGCCCGCAGACGATTAACACTTTAGTTTAACATAATCGACAATTTCATTATATGTTTTATATTTAAGTATTAAATTGCCAGATTCATCAAGTCTAATAGAAACATTTTTATAAAATTCGGGACCTTCAACAAAAAGAAGATTAGGGCATTTCATCAGAGTAAGACCCCCACATTCATAGTCATTAAGACCTTTAATAAAAAGACCATTTTTAGAAACACGAACAAAATAATCATAATCATCCTCATAAAGGTAATACTCCATAGAACTAACCATATTAAACACATGGTATATATTTTTTTCACCTAAAAGCGGTGAAAGAATATTCTTATAATCGTTCCAAACATTTTCAGCACCTTCACAAACAAATACAGCTATATCCATAAAATCCTCCTTTATTCATAGTCAATATCAAAATCAATTTCCGAGAAGTCCACGTTAGAATTAAATTTCCATGTAAGAGGTGGCTCAAAGCTAGGAACAGCGTGGCAAGTAACATATCCGAATCCATTTTCGTTACATTCTGATATTTTAAATTCAAAGTCAATACCATTGTAGTGAAATAAAAATGGCTCAAAAATCTTATATTCCCAAAGGGACCGAGCAATAGTTTCAAAAATCATTTTCCAACCACGTTGATATTCAGAGCGTTCAAACGGAATAGGATTAGCTTGAGAATCAGCGGAATATTTTTCAAACCAGTCACGGGGAAAATAACCTTGATTGTCATTTTTTAAGAAAAATCTAGCCTTTTCAAATCCTTTTGAAGCCGTTGCACACATACATCTTCTTTCGTATTCAGATGTAAAATAATCATTAATGAGTTTATAATGTGTTTGCATTATTCTAAATCTCCTTTATCAACTTTGTAAGAATCAGCCCAAGCATCTTTTATGAATTCTCTAGTCATAGAATTATGGCTAGAGATATAAGATAGTATTCTTGTAGCCTTTTCACTATCTTCAAAAGTCGTTCCCCTAACAAGACGAATCAATTGTGAAAAAGATATAGGGCGGGTTTCGTTAATAAAGTCAAAAGTTTCAAGCATAGCATTAACTCCTTTCTTGCTTTTCATACAAGCGTATTCGTCATATGGTGTACCAAATGTTACAACATCAGTATCATTATACAATGCTTTGTCAACCGCTTTAGAATGTGTCAAATAATTGTCCATGCCTTTCAAAGCATAAATATACTCACATTGAGCAATATCGATTTCTTTTAAAAACCTACGAACACTATTTTCGCTACGTGGATTATCAAAATAGAACACAATATGATAATGAGCTTTTTTAAGATTACCATCAGAGTTTAAATCTTTATCGTGGAGAATATATTTTCCACCTACAACACCTAAAGTCATTAAACGTTCAATAGTTTTTTCAATAGGTCCATGTTCGGGATAATATATAGCTCCGAAATACCTACCTTTTAAATTTTCATTATTCATTCACACCTTTCTAGCCAAATATGTGTCCTCACGGGTAAACACTTAATACTTGGCTCCTTACATTTACTACTATAGCACATTTTTTGTAAAAGTCAATAACTTTTTGTGATTTTGGCAATGGCACCTAGACCCACTTGGAAGACGTAGTTTTCCAAGCGGGTCTGGGTCATTATAAAAGCTTTTTTTTGGTTAGTTTTTAGTGTGCTACCTAACATAGTCAATAGCGCTCAAAAATAAATATCGAAAAGCGTTTTTAGCCCCATTTCGGGGCATTAACACTTAATATGGTATACTTATACCATTAACACGCTTAGAACGGGATATGGGGCTATAAACACGTTTTTTTTGTGGAATACACCTACCCTTTAAGGTTATTATAAGTTGCTTCTCATGTGCAAAGATACTATAAGTCGTAAAAGGAGCCCTTGCAAGGGGCAAGCGCAAGCGTGCTACGCACCCCGCAAAAGCTCCTTTTACTTCCTTATGGGCGTATCAGCACATTGAAAAACAAGCAACTTATAAATTAAACCTTAACGGGATAGTTGAACTCCGCAAAGAAAAAACGGGTAGTAAGCCTTGACTCCCAGTAGGGCGGGTTTAAGGAAGTAAGGAATTCATCAAGAAAGGATTAAACACCATGAAAGTAGTTATTTTATCAATTATTGCAATCTTCTTAGTTTTATTAATAGCCATGATAGGTTTTATTCTAAGTTTAGAAGATGAGCAATACGACCAAGAAGTTGAGTATCTTAAAAGCATACTCAGAAAGTTTTAATAGCGGGGAGCATAAGCTCCCCACGCTAGGTATACCCAAAGCTGAGAAAGGAGATTAATCATGGGAGAAATAATTAAGATGCAAGATGGTCTCAGAGCAATAAGCATAATAGATGTAGCGAGACCAGAAGTAATAGGCAAATCATTAAATGCAACTGGATTATATCAGTATGGAAGTTTAGAAATAGTAACACTAGGTGATACTAAGAACGAAGCATTAACAAGGTTATTTGAAATGCCAGTTGTAGGCAAAGAAGTTTATATCTACAAAAACATATACGGAATGAAAAGAGGTTTTGCGGATATAGAAATAGAAATCGTAATGAAAGCTCTAATAGAGCAATATCTATATGGCAAGAACAGAGTAGAAACACGAGACAAGTTTAACAATTACTTTTTAGATGTAAAGGAGAAATAACATGAGTACAGTTTTAGAAATAAGAGACGATTTAAGAAATATTAAGATAAGCGATAAAGACTTACAGCCTTTTGAAAAAGTATCAAAAGGAGCCTTTTACAGAGTTTATAACTTTGGTGTTTTAGAAATATTCACTATGGGAGAAGAAGAGAATAAATCTTTAACAAGATTATTCAGCACAACGATTATAGGACAAAATGCAATGATATATAAGCGGATAAATGGTCGAATAGAAGGTTTACTAGACCTTGAAGTAATATATATTATTCAAACAGTAGCAGAATTGTTTTTATACGATTGTAATTTCATAGAAACAAGAAATATGTTTGACAAATACTTTATAGGATAATTAAATAGCCTCTAGCGTATAGGGCATACGTTAGGGGCTATTTTTATGGAGTCGGACACTCCAAATCACGTGAGAAAGGTTGATAAGCACATTGTACAATGTCCGAAGTAAAATATCAAGTAAGCGTTTTTATTTTATAAGCTCTCTCCCATTACATTTTGTTGGGCAAACCCAATCCTTACCCCCTAGCTCGACGGCGCTCGCAAACGGGGGGGCGTTTGGGTTAACAAAATCTAATGGGGGGCTGGAGCTTCTGCGGGCGGGAGACGGATACGCCCCGACTCAGCGGGGCTTGCCCGCAGACGATTAACACTTTAGTTTAACATAATCGACAATTTCATTATATGTTTTATATTTAAGTATTAAATTGCCAGATTCATCAAGTCTAATAGAAACATTTTTATAAAATTCGGGACCTTCAACAAAAAGAAGATTAGGGCATTTCATCAGAGTAAGACCCCCACATTCATAGTCATTAAGACCTTTAATAAAAAGACCATTTTTAGAAACACGAACAAAATAATCATAATCATCCTCATAAAGGTAATACTCCATAGAACTAACCATATTAAACACATGGTATATATTTTTTTCACCTAAAAGCGGTGAAAGAATATTCTTATAATCGTTCCAAACATTTTCAGCACCTTCACAAACAAATACAGCTATATCCATAAAATCCTCCTTTATTCATAGTCAATATCAAAATCAATTTCCGAGAAGTCCACGTTAGAATTAAATTTCCATGTAAGAGGTGGCTCAAAGCTAGGAACAGCGTGGCAAGTAACATATCCGAATCCATTTTCGTTACATTCTGATATTTTAAATTCAAAGTCAATACCATTGTAGTGAAATAAAAATGGCTCAAAAATCTTATATTCCCAAAGGGACCGAGCAATAGTTTCAAAAATCATTTTCCAACCACGTTGATATTCAGAGCGTTCAAACGGAATAGGATTAGCTTGAGAATCAGCGGAATATTTTTCAAACCAGTCACGGGGAAAATAACCTTGATTGTCATTTTTTAAGAAAAATCTAGCCTTTTCAAATCCTTTTGAAGCCGTTGCACACATACATCTTCTTTCGTATTCAGATGTAAAATAATCATTAATGAGTTTATAATGTGTTTGCATTATTCTAAATCTCCTTTATCAACTTTGTAAGAATCAGCCCAAGCATCTTTTATGAATTCTCTAGTCATAGAATTATGGCTAGAGATATAAGATAGTATTCTTGTAGCCTTTTCACTATCTTCAAAAGTCGTTCCCCTAACAAGACGAATCAATTGTGAAAAAGATATAGGGCGGGTTTCGTTAATAAAGTCAAAAGTTTCAAGCATAGCATTAACTCCTTTCTTGCTTTTCATACAAGCGTATTCGTCATATGGTGTACCAAATGTTACAACATCAGTATCATTATACAATGCTTTGTCAACCGCTTTAGAATGTGTCAAATAATTGTCCATGCCTTTCAAAGCATAAATATACTCACATTGAGCAATATCGATTTCTTTTAAAAACCTACGAACACTATTTTCGCTACGTGGATTATCAAAATAGAACACAATATGATAATGAGCTTTTTTAAGATTACCATCAGAGTTTAAATCTTTATCGTGGAGAATATATTTTCCACCTACAACACCTAAAGTCATTAAACGTTCAATAGTTTTTTCAATAGGTCCATGTTCGGGATAATATATAGCTCCGAAATACCTACCTTTTAAATTTTCATTATTCATTCACACCTTTCTAGCCAAATATGTGTCCTCACGGGTAAACACTTAATACTTGGCTCCTTACATTTACTACTATAGCACATTTTTTGTAAAAGTCAATAACTTTTTGTGATTTTGGCAATGGCACCTAGACCCACTTGGAAGACGTAGTTTTCCAAGCGGGTCTGGGTCATTATAAAAGCTTTTTTTTGGTTAGTTTTTAGTGTGCTACCTAACATAGTCAATAGCGCTCAAAAATAAATATCGAAAAGCGTTTTTAGCCCCATTTCGGGGCATTAACACTTAATATGGTATACTTATACCATTAACACGCTTAGAACGGGATATGGGGCTATAAACACGTTTTTTTTGTGGAATACACCTACCCTTTAAGGTTATTATAAGTTGCTTCTCATGTGCAAAGATACTATAAGTCGTAAAAGGAGCCCTTGCAAGGGGCAAGCGCAAGCGTGCTACGCACCCCGCAAAAGCTCCTTTTACTTCCTTATGGGCGTATCAGCACATTGAAAAACAAGCAACTTATAAATTAAACCTTAACGGGATAGT
>R02__coassemble_745_pt1 | contig 9208 bp, 8 predicted proteins | sample R02__metabat2_low_PE_022 | metagenome-assembled genome bin R02 | reverse complement strand
AAGCCAAGGAATTCGGGCTAATCGCCCTCGCCTTGGCTTTATGATGCTATTGCGAGATTATAGATTGTTTATTGACACAAAAAAAGGATAACTTTTTGGTTATCCTTAATATTAGCAGATAAATAATTTAGAATTGAGAAATTACATAGAGGGTTAATAATTAGTATTCTGTATAGTTGTTATCGCACTCCATTATATTAGCGATAAGGTCAGCATTTGACTTTCTGTTCATTGCGATTTTTATATCGCCTATTTGAACGAACCAGTACTGCTTTTCTTCGCTGTAGCCTACAAAAGGGTCTTGAGTGTTCATAATAACATCGTCCAAAAGTGACTGCTCGTCGGTGAGTTGATTTGTTTCTTTTTCCATAATGTTTAAAAATTTGTGTTTCACGTGAAACAAGTTAATAACTATTGTTTTATTATCTATATAACAAAGGTACTACCTTTTATTGATAGTACCTAATTTTTAAAGTTAATATGTGTTAAGAATGGAAATAATATTCCTCTAGGTAATGTTGAGTAAATTCTCTATCGGGAAAATGCCAAGGGAAACGGATTATGATACAGATTCGCCGTTTTTTATCTATTATATAACGGCGAATAATGGCATTTGACGGGTCGGCAGAAAGGAATTTGCTTGCGTGAGCATACATATTCCCATAATGAAGATTTTGTCTTTTTGCCCACTGGGGCATTTCACTCGGCAGCACGTCAAAGATTAAATCTGTAGAAAAGTGAACCTCGGCTTTCCACGTGTTGGGGTTAATCCATATGTCAAGGAAACCAAAAGATGAATAAAATGAAGAATGTTTTTGCGATTCCCACTCGTCGCGGAAACGGCAAAAGTCCGAATAATTACGAGTAGTTGAGTTTGCCAACCAGTCAACGTCGGTAAAGGGAGCGAGAGTTATTGCGTTTGGTTGAGTGCGGGCAGTCATTATGTCACTCAAAGAATAAGGATAACCCGCTTGTCTTTTATTTGTTTTCATACATATAAATGATTAAAAGTTAGAATGTAGAATGGAAGTATTACAGGTAACAATGCGCTCATAATGATACTATAGAATGGATAAAGATAGACTGGAACACCATAGCCAATCTCTAATATTGGGAGGTAACACTCTATTACATCATATTCGTACCACATATACCCGTCCATCAAAGGAGTAAAAAGAAAATGGAATAAAAAGATAGTCGCAACCACAACATAAAGGGTCAGCAATAGTTTTCTTACGTGTTTCATATGCAATAATTTTTTATATACAACAAAGGTACTACCCTATTCGGATAGTACCTAAAAAATGAGGTTAAAATACGTTAATTACTGACGATTTTTCCTGCCGTTATATCCATTATTGCGGTTGCGGTATGGGTGACGTGCTGGGCGCACCTCACCAGTTGTAACGTTCACACGTGAGCCGTCGGATTGTGTCTGCCAATCTTTGCGAGTATTTTGATAATTAGGGCGAAGATTGCGAGTAGTCACATTTGACTCGGAATGGCTGTTGACACGGCTATTTGTATTGATTTTAAATGGACCTAGACCCTTAACCGAACTAATCACGTCAGCACCTGCGGAAAGGTCTTGACGGATTTGCTCACTCCAATAGGTTATAGCCTTGTGGTCATTTTCAAATTGGGCTTTTTGCAAAGCGATAGTATGCATTATATACTCTTCCGTTTTGGCTTTCTTTTTCTCGTCCATTAAAGAGAGTTCCACTGCATTATCAGCGAGGACCAATTGCGTTTCGCTTTGCAATTGTTTATAATCTTCTTCGGACATGGAAAAATCCAAACCCTTTTGCTTAAGGTCTGCTATCATATTGTCAACACGAGCGAAAGACTCTTTTTGCTGGATTTCCAACTGCTTTTTAGCAACATCACGGCTTACTTCGCCATTACGGCACATCTCATCAACTTGCTGTTGCTGGATTTTAACTCGTTCCTTATCGTTAGCCATTTGAGATTTAAGGTTCTCAATATAGGCTTGTTGCTGTTCCCAGTTGTGGTCGGCTTGTTGCTGTAGGTACTCTTTATTCCAAGAGTCCAAAGAGGCATTATAGTCATTTTCGTTTGATTTAGCACGAGCATAGACTTTTTGTGCAAAGTCCAAATCAGTAGCCATTTTTTGCTGGACTTCCTCGGGGGTCATATTTTCCTCACACGCAATATCATATATTGCTTGGTTCGTGTAACCTGTTACATAATCGCCACGTAATTTTTCGTAAAAATTGCGCTGGGAATTTTCTATTTTTTGCTCATTTAATTCTCTATTCGCTTGCTGATTGAGAGTATCTCCAATAGCACCTAAAGAATCTGTAGCCGTTCCATCTGATAGATAAGGGTCTACATTAGGGACGTCAACACTCGCAGAAGATGCGGGATTTACACCCATAGCGGGAGACAAGCCAGCATTTCGCATATCATTAGCGGCACGGGTATAGGCAGTATCTTCCCTATGTTGGACTCGCTCAATCTCGGCTTGGCGAAGAGCCAATTCCTTTTCGTTAGCGAGTTGCTGGGCTTTTTTATTGGCAATACCTTGGCTTACCTTATAGCCGGCTTGTATTAGAGCAGTAGCAATGTTACCACTCATAGCCTTACTATCGGCTACTTTTTTTATGTTTTCAGTATCCATTATTTTTATTTATTTTTTAAATACACCAAAACGAGAGGCAAAGGGGGGTAAGACATTTTTTAAAAAAACAAGTACCCAAGTAAATAAGTAAACAAGGACCCATACGGGAGTCAATAACAAGAACAATGCATTTTTAGAATAAGCAATCAGTTTCTGTTTCAATAAAGGGAACGTCATATGTTTTTGTTTTTAATTTGTATTGCGCAAAACTACGCAAAAATTCTTTATCCGATTTTGGGGATAAATCATTTAATTGTTTAGAGTAATCCAATATTTTTGATTCAACCTCTTGAGGGCAATAGTTATGGTCTATATCCGAATCTAAATAATTATAAAGATTAGCCAACTCAACACGGATATTACTAATGCGCTCTTCAGTTGACAAAGGGGTATTTAGTTCTTTATTTACCTGTTCTTTAGTGGCAAGGAAATAATTTTTTTCAAAGCGGTAATCTTTTAATTCGTCGGGAAGTCCACGATAATAACGTGCGGAAAAAGATTGTACCTGTTTATCGTATACATCATAAGCGGTGCTATCCGAGAAGAACAGATTATGCCCATCATAATAGCCAACCAGTGAGGAATGGTCATTTAGTGTGCTGCGAACAAGATTATAATTATATGAGATATCACGCAAAGAAGAACGTTTAAGGTTGGAAAGGTCAAAAGATTTAGTGTGCTGCGAACGAAAAATATAACTTGAACAGCGACAAACTCTATCACCAACCAACATATAAGATGGGTAATTTTCCTTTCCTTTGTGGTAGATTTTATTAGAAATCATTTTAACAGCAGGTAATTTACCAGTCTTTATCTTTTGGTTCTCCGACCAAATCAATAGTTTTTGGTGATGGTATGGCTGTTTATCTATAGCAGTTATACACGCCTGGCGAACATAAGAGGGAACATAAAACGTTTTGCCCTTATCATTTACAAAGGGCAGATTGAATGGCTCTTTAGTACGGAGAGACTCTTTGACAGCATCAAGAATTAAGGGTCTATGCGACTCAATAAAGAAGTTATTCATCTCCAGGGAATGGCCAGTGAATGGGGGATAGTAGAGTGATGCTCCACGAGTGCGAGAGTCCAACACGAACTTATTAACATACTTGGACACATAACGAGAGGCTTTGGAATTACTATTAACGTGTTCTATATGTGTGCCGACGTCTGTCTTATTACCTTTTTTGTCAAACACATAACGATGGGGCGTAACCCATTTAGAATGTAACAAAGAGTCTATTTCGTTAGCATGTTCTTTATACTTTTTATAATCACCATAAAGGGCAAGAAGAAGATGATAATGAGGACGGAATTTCTTACCGCCATATTCTCCACAAAGGAAATATTTAGATTCAAAGCCTAGATAAGACAATGTACCCTTATGATTTTTATCACCTCGTATAGATTTAAGATATAATTGGACGTGTTTACGATTAAGAACGGGTACAAAGTTACTTTCGTTAACATCTATGCCATCACGTTGCAACCAAGGGTAAGACGAGGAATAGGTGCCCAGTTCTTCACGCAGAACAACTGGGAGATTGTAGTTATCATATGTTAGTGTGATAAAAAGGATAGCACATATTTGAGGGTCTTTTAGCATTTGTTCTAACATAAACGTGTTAGCATTACGTTTACGTTGCATACAACGTGCACACTTACCGCAAGGATAACATTTTTCGCCTACGATAACTGGGCTAAGACAAGAGCGATAAACGCCCTGCAATGTATTTTGAGTAATTTTTAGTGGCATAAAGATATATTTGAGGGCAAATATAATAGTTATTTTTGAGAAGACAAAGAAAACAGCAGTTTTTGACACCCCACTACAACAGATATAAAAGGGGGAAACCTTTTTTCTTTAAGAATTCCGTGGGTTGTGTCACTTTCTCTTAATAAGTCAAGAAGGGGGTCAGTTCCGCTTTCGCTACACTGAATAGTGTAAAAAAAAGGGGCTGTAGTTCTACTACAACCCCAATTTTAAAGGTGAGACTTATTCTGTTTGCTCTTTTAAGTCACGGGCAACATCTCCGACAGAAAATTTTGTCGGGATTTCTTCAAATACAATTGGTTCCGATTCATCGTAAAAATCAGTGTCCGAAGAAGTTTCTACTGGTTCTTTAAGATTACGTTCTATATTAGCACGGAGCAAATTTATAGCCGTTTCGCTGTCATAAGATTTTAGAATATCGGCTTTTGAAGTCTTTTTGACCTCTTGTGACAAATAACTTCTCATAATTACTCAAAACCCATTATGTTATCATTAGACAAATAAGAATTAGACTTAACGTTAAAGTCATAGACTAACAATATATTATCATTTGCAGTATCAGCAAAAGGTATAATATATTCATCTGAAGAGGGCTGTAGGTAACTCATCGTAATACCTCTTTCGTGTGCAATCGGGAGACGCCTAAAAATCAACTGGTTGCGGTAAGTACCCGAAAATTCGCCCATAAATTTATCAACCTCTTGTTTATGGTCAATATTACGAAGATTATAACCAAGTACAACACCTTCTTCATCACCGCCTCGGTCTTGGAAAATATCCAACTTATTCTTGAACTCCTCATCACCAAGATTTTGATAGAGAGGGTGAAATTTAGGCATAAACTCAAGATTATGCACGCAATAATCCATAAGAGTAGGATTTTGCGGAGTATCTACCAAATCGGGAGTGCTTAACGTACCGAGAGAGAGGAAAACACCAAATTCGGGGCTGTAAAAATCTACACCGCTAGGCTTTTGGACACCAGCACCAATAGAGACTTTCTGTCCTAGTTGGTCCTCTTCACCAGTATTAAGTATATCTTCAAATTGGAGAGGGAAAGAATATCCGCCCAAATAAACATCATTTAAACCGACCTCGGACAAGTGAGTATCAAAATGATGGTTGAGGAAATCCTCAAATGTCCAGTCATCACCACCGAATGAGGCAAAACTAAATGCCTTACTAAGCAGTTTCTTAGTCTTATTAGTCAACTTGGCAATAGTAGTTCCAATGCTACTAGATGCAAGATTTGCACCGCTTAGAACAGACTGAACCTCAAGTATTGTTTTATCTCCAAGATTGCCGTTCTCATGTTTCCAGCCTTTAGAAAAATAGTCATAAGTCAGTGGGGCGTGATTTAAGAAATTAAGCAACAAGCAGTTTGAATTTGGCAAGTGCTCTATTCTCCAATAGAGAGATTGTTTCTCCTGTGCATTTGATGGAGTAGTAAGAGTTCCGTTCATTAAGAACGAAACACCCATAGTATCATCTCTATATGGTCCATAAAGGTAAGAATTATCAAATATGTCTCCGCCCTCATTATAATTCAAAGATGAAACAAGGCTCATAGAGTGGAAGTATGGGCTATCTATGCGAGTTGTTTGGTCTCGGAACAAGTCCCAACTAGGGAGATAATGATGTTTAAACACACGCCCATATGCAATAAAAGGAAGTGCGGAAAAACGCGTTTCCAAAAGAGGGAACAATGTGGCACCTGTATAGAGTGTACGGAATGTGCTATTTTCTTCACAACATTTTGGCACAACATCAAAACAAGGGACACGGATATACTTTGTCTTAGGGAAGTCAACGCGGGCGAAATGGTCAGCAAGTGGGTAGTAAGCCTGTATAGAATAAGAAGCGGAAGTTCCAGTATTAGAATAGTCTATATTATCCAAGAAATGGGTTTTACAATATGCGTAATAATCACTGCCGTATATATCCTTAAACATAGGGACACCCATATTTTCCACCAAAGAGCCACGGCCAAACAAATCCGCATCATCAAGGAGACCAAGGAGTGCTACATTTATGAGAAGAGGTGTCCAGTCATTATTATAATCCCAACCACTTATGTCTTTATGCATAAAATAGCAATCATCTGAGGTAACAAGGAAACCGCCTTTAACTTTGGAATGAGTGAAAGACAATGTGTCCGTAGATGTTATAGTACTATTTGTAACATTAGAGGTTTCATTTTTCAATTCTATAGAATTAGAATAGAAAATAACACCAGCACAGCGTGAAATAGCCGCAGAGGTACAGAGAGAAGAGGGGCGAGTAACTAAAGATGTACTATTATACACAGCATCACCGACCAACCAAGTAGGGCAACCATAAGGTATATTATCCTTGACACAAGGGTAAGTCGCAGTATTTACACCAGTAACATATATAAACGAATACTGATAGTTTAGAGTAACAAATGTAATACCGAGATAGTCTGCATCTGTTGTCTCTGTTGCTGGTTTGCAAAAATGATTGTAATAATCCAAAGCAGAGGCTCTATTGGTCCAGTAAGTCACAACTTTACCGATTGGCGAACGTCCTGTTTGGTCCCAACTAATGCTATAATCAAATGGTGAGGTATCATCAAGGGCATTAGTTGCGTCATAATCAATGATAGAACCACACTTTACGGATTCAAGGGTAGTGGCAATTGTAGCACCCGAAGTTGCATTATAACAGAAGAAAGGCTCAAGTGGTACCTTAGTTTTTGAAATAGTAGAACGGACCCAAGAAGAGCAAGCGCATGCAGTCAAAGGATTAGAACTACCACCTTGGAAAATTCCTTGAGAAACTGGCTGTCCATTTTTATTATAAACTCCATATTTAGAGAAACGCTCCAAAAGAGGGTTTGCAATAGTCAAACCAATTAAAGCCGAGTTTTCGGAGCCATAAGTAGAGGTGGAATAAGTACCTGTAGCATATCTATCCAGCAAGTCCATCGCCGACTCACAGCAACGATTACCTTGTAGTACTAAAGGGGTGAAAGAGGTAGAAGTAGGAGAACTAAGGTTTATTCCTACGACTTCAGTAAATATATCATCATCTGCGACATAATGGGGGCTATCGTCACACTTATAATTCAACTCAAACATACGAGCGGAGTTATCACCACTAAGGCAACGCAAAGCATTACTGAAAAGGTCATTTCGGGTAAAATAAGGCAGTCTATCTGCCTCTACCGAATCGTGAGTAAGTTGACCGATATTCTGTATATCCTTGAAGTGAATGTCTTTATTATCTGCGATGAAATTTTCAAAACCAGCCCAAATAGAACGGAAAGGCACATAGTAAGAACGATTATTCAAAGATATTGAACCTATAATCTTGTCTGTTGTAGGTTTTAATTCGTAACTTATCTTTGGACGGACATATAAATGCTCGTCGGGGAGACACATTTTTACATAATTCGGACGTACAGAACCGAAGTTAATACTTGTATAACGTTTATGCGAAAGATTAAACGTGGACTTTTTCGTATCTATAGACGAAAAGTGATTGTTTCTAATAGCCATATTTATTTTTGATTTTTAGTTCCGTGGATATAATTCCCCATCTCAGAAGATGAATTAACTATTCCGCCTTTAGTATTGTTATAGATACGGCGTGCTGACTCATAGCGATGGGTTTCCTTTTTACTTCCATTACCTGCTACCATAGCAGCAGCCTTATAATCTCCATTATTAAAAAGTTTACCAACTTCTCTAGCACGTCTAACATTTTGACGTTTGGCGGTAAAATCGTTAGCCTTTAAATTTTGACGAATTTTTTTACCAAATTTTTTAATAAATCCCATAATGTTAACATTTAGAGAGTGAATCAATAATTAGATTTAGGATATTGGATAGGATTGTAGAAATTGTAACTACAATAGATGCTTGTTTAGTTGTCATAATCGGTAATATCTTTTAGTGTGACAAAAATTGAATCGTTATTAGGTAATTGGTGTAAGGTAGTAACTCTAGGGTGGAGAAGAAAAGAAAAGGTAACATACTAGTATAAGCAATAGTACGAAAAACAATGTAGCGAATGTATCAGAACTATTTTTCTTCATAGAATGAATTTTTAGTTAGCGCAAATATAATGCAAAAGAGAACCGACAGAGAAAAGAGATACTTTTCTCTAATATGTTTTATTTTATTATAATATTAAGAATAACGCAGTTAAAGCATAATAAAATTTTTATTATTCAATCTATTATAGGTTATTGTATAGGTTCGCTCGTTGCGTTGAGTCTTGCACAGTGCAACGTTCCTCTCTATGTTCGTCACTTTTGCAGTGTGCAATTCTCAACTTCACGCGCTCAACCCCCCGACCCCCTTTTGTGCCCAAATTTCGCTATGCTCATTTGGGACCCAGCACAAAAGGGCGGAGGGCAAACAAAACACACCAAAAGCCAAGGAATTCGGGCTAATCGCCCTCGCCTTGGCTTTATGATGCTATTGCGAAATTATAGATTGTTTATTGGCACAAAAAAAGGATAACTTTTTGGTTATCCTTAATATTACAGATTAAATATTTGGAATTGAGAAATTACATAGAGGGTTAATAATTAGTATTTTTTATAATGATTATCGCACTCCACTATCATAGCGATAAGGTCTGCATTTTCTTTGTAGTTCATAGCGATTTTTGTATCGCCAACTTGAACATACCAAAATAATTTTTCTTCGTCCCAACCTACAGACGGGCAGAAAGTATTAAGGATAACTTCGTCCGAAAGTGACTGATTGTCGGTGAGTTGATTTGTTTCTTTTTCCATAATGTTTAAAAATTTGTGTTTCACG
>R02__coassemble_705_pt1 | contig 9549 bp, 18 predicted proteins | sample R02__metabat2_low_PE_022 | metagenome-assembled genome bin R02 | reverse complement strand
TTCACTATGCTTATCAAGAGTACAAATGAGTAACTTCCCTTGAATTACGAAATATCCTAATTTAAGGGCTTCATTGAAAAGATTGGCATAAATTTGTGCAAGTTTTGCATTTTTGAAACAGGTTCTAACTGCTTTCATGTCAGCGGTAGGGAGATTCTTACCTACCCATTCCATGCCTATACCTTTATTAACATTTTTAACATTATTTGTTATAACATATATTGAAAATATAGTGTTACAATTCTGTGTAAAATTGTTATATTTTTCTTCTAATTTATCCATTATAAAAAAACCTCTTTTTTATAAATTGCATTCTATATATAATACTATATAATAAGTATTTAGTCAATGATATTTATAAATTTAATACTTAAAAAAACTCCTATTATTAATAGGAGTTTAATCTCATAAAAAGTAAAAATTATTTTCTTAAATAATCCATATTACCTTCAATATGTGCAAGACGTTGATTGGTGTCACTTGTAGTATCTACAATTTTTTCAATTTGAGCATTAAGTTTATCAAATTGTTTTTGCATAGCTTCAATGTCCTGTTTATGGGCAATTTGTGTTTGCTCAAGCTCCATTTTAGTAGTAGATATACTATTCCAAGCTGAGAGTAAATTAGTCCCTACAAAACAGACAAAAGCTATAGCAATACCAATTATTATTTGTGATGCCATTTCATTAAAATTTAATTTCATTATCCCACCTCATATTTGTGGATATTTGGCAAATATATAATACAAATTTGTGCAAAAAAGTCTATCGACATGAGAATTAAAACTATAAATAACTCATATAAAGTAGCATAATTTGATAGATATTGTCAATAAATAATAGTTAATAAAAACCTAGCTCTTTGAGAGCTAGGTCTAATTGTTTAGAAATGTACTACTCTACTTGCAATGTCATCAGCTCTACCTTTGTTGATATTTCCACCTGTTATTGTTGAAATATATCCACAAAGTCTTGCTTTAAGATACATATATTCTTGGTCCATGTTACCACAGAAGTGACATTTTATTTCTGGGACACCATAATTATTTTTTTCAAGTTTTACAAAACCTTTTTGACCACACTTGTAACAGATACCTTGTTGTAAATTTACTTCACAATAATAAATATTATCAAACATAAATCTTACAAGTGTTTCAACTGCAAACATATTTCTTTTAGCATCACTTGTTGTTTCAATATAACTTATTGCTCCACCATTTGATAAATCAAGATATTGACTTTCAATTGTAATCTTTGAAAAAGCATCAATCTCTTCTCTTGGGTCAACATGGTAACTGTTTACAACAAAGTCTTTATCTGTAATTTTTTCAATATATCCAAAATCACGTTGTAAAGCTTTTGCAAACTTAAATGTTGTACTCTCTTCGGGTGTGCCATATAAAGCATAACCAAGATTATCCTTATCTTTCCATTGTTGTAACTTATCATTAATATAAGTTAATATTTCAATAGACTTCTTTTGTCCATTAGGTGTTGTATTACTTTCACCAATCAAAGAATAAACTGTTTCAAACAACCCTACATATCCAAGTGTAATTGTAGCATATTTTGGATGCTCATTCATAAACTTGTCAAGTGTTTGACCTTCTTTCAATTTCATATAGGCACCCTGTGACCAAATTAGAGGACTATTTTCAACCTTAATTTTTCTTATATAAGAATCTCTAATTAGCAAAGCTTTATGACATAATTCAAGTCTTTCATCAAGTAATTGATAAAAATCTTTATTATCTCTTTTTGCTTCAAGTGCTACATAAGGCAAATTAATCGTAACAACACCTTCATTCCATCTACCATATGTCCTTGGTCTTAATACTTTTAATACATATTTTGTAGTATCATTAATCTTATCTATATATTTATGCATTTCAAGTACTTTTGTTGGGTTGCCCAATTCATTAACACTACACATCCCCTTTGTAAATGATTTGTAGTGTTTTAACTCTTTTGTGCTATCATCTTCTTCAAAAATTGTGTTACCACTTAAAATAATTCTATTCCATAAAGATTGTAAAGATTTCTTTTCAAGTGAATAATAATTTTCATCATCTCCCCAAACCCAATTACAATCTTCAGTAATTTCAGTATTTTCCCAATAAGGTGATAATAATGCTCTACAACCCATTGAAGGGATGACTAAACCTTCTTTCATTTGTCTGCATTTCTTTTCACTATTGAGGTCTGGTTGCATACACTCCACAATACTTTCACAGGCAAGTTTTGTAATATAATAATATGGGTCATCTTCTTCAACATTTAAGCCTTCACAACCCCAATAAAGTAATTTAGGAAAATCTGGATAAATCTTTTTAACAGGGTTGTCAATATCTTGTATACCATCTTTTCTTTGTTTAATTACTTCATAAATAAGTTTTGCAAGGTCTTCTCTTTCTTGAAGAGATGTTGCTTCACGTAAATTAAGGACCATTGAAACAAATGGACTTTGACCATTTGCATTTGATAATGTAATAAATTGATATTGCATTGTTCTAACAGCATCTCTAATTTCTTTATTAACATCTCTTTCAGTTAATTCATTGATTTTTTCAATGTCAGTTTCAAGGTTTAATTCATTATATAAATTAATATATTTTTGTCTAATTCTCTGCCTTGTATTGTCAACAAGAGGGGCTAAAACAGTAAGCGAAACTGTTTGACCGCCATATTGTAAAGAAGAAACTGCATTACAAACTTGTGTTAATAACTTTGCTCCTACATCTAATCTACTTGGGGGTTCAATTGGTGCATCACCTAAAAGAAATCCATGTTTGAACATATCAAATAAGTTTAGCAAACCACAATTGTGTAATGGTTGAAGAAAATAATCACTATCGTGCCAATGTATTTTCCCTTCTTTATGTGCTTTAAGTACATCTCTATCCATTGTTTTATTAAACAATGATTTTAATTCTGTACCAGCAATATAATCTCTTTTTGAGAGATTAATACACATCTTCTTATTACCATTATCACCTTTTAATGAATCATTACTATCATCACAAATTGTCATTGTTATTTCATCAACATCATCAAATTTCTTTTGCAACGTTTTTCTATCCCTAAAAGTGATATATTCTTTTGATACTTCATAGTATTTATGAGTTACGAGTGTTTTTTCAACAAGATTGTGAATACTATCAACATCAATATTGTTAAACTTTTCTATTTTCTTTACAATTTCATCTGTTAATTTTTGTATTTGTTCATCTGTAAGCTTTTTACCTACTGAATTATTTGCTTTACTAATAGCCTTAAAGATTTTATCTTGTGAAAAATCTTGTTCCCTACCATTTAATTTTGTTACTTTCATTTTTATTTCCTCAAAAATGATATTCTTTCATAAGTAATTTTTTAATTATTATAATATGTTTAGTAATTAATGTCAAGTAGAAAAACTCTGCTAATATTAGCAGAGTTAAATTTAATTAAATATTGTAAGCACTGATAACACCTAATTTGTTTTCAAGCCACTTATCAAGTACATCAACAGTCTTATTATGAACATAATCGAGGTCTAATACACTATCCTTAATAAGTTCACCATTCTTGAATACAAGACCTACAATTTTTACAAGGTCATTAAAATATTCAATCCTCAAAACAACATCACCCTTCATATAGTAAAAACTTGAATTGTTTTGAAACCCTGTTGTTAATCCATATTTGTGCAATAAGTTGTTGATTTTGTCCATCATCTTATCTCCTATCATTAAAAAATATTATATAGTAATTATAGCATAAGATATATAATTGTCAAGTGTTTATAGAGATAGAAAAAAACCCTATGAGTAAATCATAGGGTATAAATATTTTTAAGCTTGTTTCTTAATTACAATGAATGATACAGAAATATCATCTGTACCACTTGAGTTATCAAGTGTAATTACATTATCTGCTACAGTAGCAATTGAGCTACCTTCTGCAAAAAGTACTACAAATGAATCTGTTGATTTTGTACCAACAAGAGTTAATGTTGTAGCTTCTGCACCAGCTTCAACAGTATAATTAAACGCCTTTTTAAGGGCTGAACCTAATTGAATAATCATATATTAAATACCCCCTTAATTAAAGTGAATAAGTTTTAGCTGTCTTGAAAAGAATAACTGTTACAGTTTCAGCATCAGTTGTGCTTGCATTTGTAAGAGTGAGAGTTTCATCACTTACTGCACCTGTTACATTTGTTGCATCATTAAGTACAAAATCAAGTCCTTCTGTATCTACAGTAGCTGTACCACTTGCTTCAACGGCAACATCAAAACACTTAACTTGTGAATTACCACCAAAATAAATATTTGCCATGTATTATAGTACCTCACATTTACAAATTGCTAAAATTACAGTTGTGTCGCTACCTGTGTCTGTAAAAGTTTGAGTAGCAAAATCAAAAGTTCCTGTGCCACTTAGTGGATAAGCAACATATTTCATTCCTGTTTTTGGTGGAACAATTGTCAATGTTGTTTCACTACCAAGAGTAATGTTATGTACTGCAAAAGGTACTTTACCCATTTTAATATTCATAATTGAATACCTCATTTAATTTATTTAATTCTCAACCTAGAGAATATATCAACCTCTTGAGTTGATACAATATTATTTAGTTATCTAATTTCCACTTTAACCTTGCCTGTTATTTTATTTCCATAAATATACAAATTGCTAAGTGGAGTAGCTTCAAGTCCAAATCGTTTATCTAATACTTTGATAAATTTATTTGGATTTGAACTTTTAATTTTTATGATATCATTCTCAATATGAAAACCTATCCAATGTGGTAAAGTTTCAAATACTGAAATAATATCATTCATATATTGATTTCTTACTTCTTTTCTGCTTTTGCACATAATATTATACTTATAAGAGTTAAGATTCCAAATAGTAATATACTTTTATCACTACCACGTGATTGGATTATATATCCTAATCCTGTTAACATCAATATTAGGGTTGCTATTAATTCTGCCATTGCATCTACCTATATAAACAAAACACCAATTTTGTAAAAAGAATTCATAGGCTTGCTCATTGTATCATAATCAACTTTACTTACTTTTGTTGCTTTTCCAACCTTTTCACAATTTGCTAAACCTTTACAACCATAAGAATCATAAATATAATAGTTTTCAATTTCATTTGTTGTATCGTTAATATCAACACCAACAATTGTAATAATATGACCACTAATATTTCCAATTTTCCAAGATTGAACAACAGGTTTACCTTGTTTAAGATTATCAATAATTACTTCATCTGTAATATTGTTTACAAGTTTAGCAACAGGGATGAATGTATCATCTCCACTTAATTCATTAATAAACAAGTTGAACATTGCAACCATTACTTTATGTATTTCATTTGGTCTATAAGTTGATGCATTCCAAGCCCATTTATTATCGTCACAATTCCATTGATTATAGAGAAATGGTGAAATGTGCTTATAATATTCAAGACTAAATTGTTGCTCATCTGCATAAGCTGTTAAAGCATCTTCTGGTTGAACATAATCAAAATGTTTGGCGAGATTATTCAAAAGTGTTTCATCATTTTTCCAAATAGCATAAGCCATAATCATGTTTGTTGGATAACATGTAACACTTGATAGCTCTCTATACTGATTATTTCTTTGATTGAAATAATGTTTATTTTCTTTATCTAATAATATTTGCATTTTTATATTTCTACCTCTATTACTTCTTTTAATTGCTCTAAAGTGTCACATACAATTATATCTTTATTGTTAGTCAAATTATCAAATATGTCAAGTATAATCTTATCATGTTCAACATCAATAGTGGCATTAAATGTTCTTATACCTGTTAAAAGTATATAAGAATATGTAGTAATTCTTGCAAAATCTGTCTTTTCTAAAAAGTTTATAATATCAACAACCTTTTCAATATTCATTACCATTTATTTACCTCTTTATCATATTTACTACATGAACTATTTGAGTAAGCATAAAGCAAGCAATACAACCATATCCTAAAACATCAACAATATTGTTACTTTTCATACTTTTGTAAAAAGTATAAATTGAGCCAATTAAATTAAGTAATGCACAAATAATTAATAATACTGTCATATATATTTAACCTCTCTTTATATTAACAATAAATGTGTCTTTTTTCCACATTTCACTTGGCATTAATAAATCTCTATTCTGTAAACTATCTCTAATTATATATTTTCCTGTTTCTTCATCAATACCTTTATAAACAAAATAATGATGATTTTTATTTCCAAGTATTGTATTTTCTTTAAGAATTGAGTTGTATAAATCAGCATTTTCGTTGTAGTCTGCAACAATTTCAATATTTAATTTATCACTTGTACAATTTGCAAAATAATGAGCTTTATTAATCTTTTTTAGTATATTAAGACAAAATGTATAATCATCTTCATTACTATGCATTTTAGCAATTTCATATTCCCTGTAAACATCATCAATCGTACAATTATCAAAAAATTTATCAACACCACCAAGTTTAATCCAAGTGTTCATTAAATCAAACTGTACATCAATTTTATCAAGAAGGTTAGTAAAAGTCTTTTCATCTCTTGACCAATATCTACCTTTAGAGTTTTTAAGTTTTGTAGGTAAAATATCTTCACTTATTAAACCACTATTAATCATAGCATATAATATACAACCTACTGAATACTGCTTATAAAAATTTGTTTCAATCAACTTTGAACTCCTTATATTTCTAATATAATGCAAATATTGAATTATGTCAAGTGAAAATAAAAACTCTTGTAAATTAATACAAGAGTTTATTAAATCTAATCTAAAAATCTTTTCTTATATGTGTTTGGTGCTGTTTCAACAAGCTTAACACCTTTTTGATTTTTAAGTGCTTCAAGTTGTTCTTGTGTAACAGGAATACCATTAACTGTAATTATTTCTTGTGTTTCCATATTTATCACCTCTATTATAAATCATTTATTAACATTAAAGTTATAACAATATGACCCGATTTTACTTTATGTGAATATACAGCTAAATGCTCACCATAATAAATGCCTGTTTGTCCAAACTCTATGTAATCTTCAATACAATCATTAAACAATTGATAAAGCTGTTCTGTAAAATAATCTTTACTACACAGATAACTTTTTGTATCAACATTGATTCTTTTCATATTTGTATATATTTTTTCAACATCTAATGAATTGATATAATCTTGAACAACAAGGTTTATATTATTCTCTCTTAACATACATAAATTATCAAGATTTGTTGCTTTGCTTGTATGTTTTCTATTGTATTTATATATTTTTGAAAATATATGATTTAATTTGAACATTACAAAACCTCGTTTGCAAGTGAAGTATTATCAAGATTTACACTATCTGAATAATCATGTAATTCTTCACCACTTCTAAAGACTATAGAAGTCTTTTGTTTAACACTCTTAAATTTACTCTTAAAGTCTTGATATGCAACATTACCACAATCACATATTATTGATTTTGTAGCCATTGACATAGGCATTGACTTTTCAATAACTTTGTTGCAAACATTACATTTATATAAATAAGTCATATTATATAAGCTCCTTTCCAATAATATTCTTAAATGTAGTCATAATAATTGGATTTGGATTATGAATGTAATCCTTATCTGTCATTATTTTGCTATTAAAATAACAGGCTACACAATCGGCAAATAGTTCTTCATACATTTCAATCCCTGTTTGACTATTTGTTTCATCATCTCTTGTAAGTTTTGTATTGTTTTCTATCCAAGTTTTTGCCAAATCATACCAATAAATTTGCATGACCTCTGATAAATTAGAATATAGAAAATGTCCTAATTCATGGCATACTACAGTTTTATAAAATTTTACTTCATCTTTATCAAGAGTATCAAGTTTGTTTGATAAGAATAAACATTGGTCCGTATAAAATGCAATTGTACCTTCACCGCCAATATATTCAATATAATCACTATCAACAAGACATATTGTGTCAAGTTTGTGCATTATATCTTTTCTAAAAGTGTTCATAAAGTTATCAAGTATAGAATTAAATAATTCTAAAACATTTTCATCTGTATTTTTTGATGAATAAACATTAATATCATGGATAATAAAATTATCCATCTTATCAATATTCAGTAATTTCACATTTTCACAAGCTTTACAAAACTCATTAAAATTGTCAATTAGCAAAGATAGTGTATCTGTTTCATCATCAATGAAAGTATCAACATTTGTATTACATTCATTTAATGATTGTAATAAAAATTGTTTTGTGTATGTTATATCTTCTTGATTAAATATTTCATAGTTTCTATCTAAGAAGTGAAATATTCTCCACAAACCTTCCCAACAATCTTCATCATATTCACTTTCACATTGTATGAAAAATCTGTTATATATATTAATACTATCTTTATCACAAATACCACTGATAATAGTCTGAAAACATTCTTTTCTATCATTTATATACTCAATGATTAAAGTTTTTATAGCTTCAAAGTCTTTTGTAAAACTATCATAACTTGAAAAATCAATATTTTCATTAATAAGCATGATATCACCTCTAAAGATTTTTAGTTAATGTTCTGACTTATCTCTTATTTTTCTAAGAGTTGAATAAATAGGTACTGTTATTGTAGCCCTTATATCTTGTTCTGCAAGTTCGAATAAATTTAATTCTTCCATAATGCTCCTTTGTAAAGAATTTTTATTATTAGCTATAAAGTAATAAACTCCACAGTATATTATTGTAGAGTTTATATTATTAAATTGAGAAAATCTTTTATAATATAATTCACTAATTGAATTTTACATCATCATCAGCATTTTGACGACCATAATAAACCTTATCAATTGTTGGAGCTTCCTTGAGCTTATCAACACCATAATACTTAATCTTTGAGTATTTTGCAAGTTGTTCATCAGTCATCTTTTCAACCTTCTTTGTAAGTTCTTGACAACCCTTACGCCAAAGAAGATAAATTTGCTCATAATATGTATGCTCAACTTCTCTCCACTTATCCCTTTGACCTCTAAACTCTGCAAAGTTACCGGCATGGTCTGCAAGTGCCTTCCTAATCATCATAATATCTTTGAAATAACTTGATGTTAATACTAACTTACCTGTTGATGTTGTTTCTTCAATTATCATATATATTTATTTACCCCTTCAAAAAATTAAATTACTTGTAAAAAAACTTTTGAGAATTTTTGGTTCTCAAAAGTTATAAAAATTATAGATTATTAATGTATTTATCAACCTCATCGAACTGTTCGATTGCATAATTGATATATGTAATTCCCATTTTAAGTTTTGTTAACTGCTCTGGTGGGAGATTTACATTAAAATTCCACTGTGTCCTATCAGATTCATCTTCATTATCAACAATATCTTGAATTGCTGAAGTTGAATCAAAATGATAATTAGGATTATAAAGCATTGAAAATTTATTTAATGCTTTTCTTAAAGTTTCATTTGTATTACATTTGATGTAATCTTTTCTAGCTTGTTTCATATATTTATAAACCATCCTTAAAATCAATACCTT
>R02__coassemble_524_pt1 | contig 11417 bp, 5 predicted proteins | sample R02__metabat2_low_PE_022 | metagenome-assembled genome bin R02 | reverse complement strand
ATGTCGGATGCTGAAATGAAGAGATATCAGGGGATATTACGAAATTATAATACCAATGATCCAGCAAAGGTATTAGAAATTTTAGGACAAGGATTAAATTTTGAAAAAGAACAACTTCATAAAGCAGAAAACGTTCTTGATCAAAGAATAAAAGAAAGAGATAAACTTAAAAAAGAACAACTTTCTAAAAAAATAGATAATTATAAAACATATACAACAAATGAGCAGGAACAGAAAAAGCTAGAACAGGAATTAGAATTAAGAAAAACTACAAATGAATCTATTGAACAAACAAATATAGCTTTTGATAATGCAAGTATAACATTAAGTAAATTTTCCGATGCGTCAAAATTAGCTTCAGATACAATGTTGAAATTAGAAAATGTTGAAATTTGGAAAAAGTTTGAAGATTTAGGAGATATTATTAATTCTAAAGAATTAACTTAGGGATTTAAATAAAAGAAATGTCCAAGCGATGACTTTTTATAATCCTTTAATTAAAGGAGAACAATCTGTAAGCAATAATATACGTCAGCAGCAGATGATGAACTTAATTAGAAAACCAGATGGAAGATGGAATGAAATAAGACAGCAGAGATATGGTGGTTATCGTTTATTTGATGAAGAGGGTAATATAAGTATATCTTATGATGATAGAGCTAAAGATGTTATTGCAAAAAATTTAAGTAAAGATAAACAAGAAAAAGCATTGAAATTAGAACAAAAAATGGCTTCTTTGAAAAATCTTTATAATTTTATAGATGATAACGATACTAAAATACAGATATTTAAAGATATGCTTTATCCTATGGAGGAGTATAATAAGTTATTAGATGAGGCCTCACAGAAAGAAATATTTAAGGTTTCTGCTTTTGAAGAAATGAAAAACCAGTTAGATGAATTAAATCAATCTATACAGAATACATTTAATTCAGAACTTCTCGAAGGTTTTAATAATACAATGAAAACTATTGGTTCCAACTGGTATAAATTAAGTGAGGGAATTATAGATTCTGAACAGGCTTCAAAAAATCTTCAGGACGTATGGAAACAGGTTGGTTTATCTATGCTCGATGCCGTTGGTCCTGCAATGACAGAAGCTGGTTTCGCATTAATTAGTGGTGGTGCAAGATTAAATAACTGGCCTGAAATTGCCGCTGGTATCGGTTTAGTCGCTGCAGGTGGCGTTGCTTCTATTGCTTCAGGTTTCTTAGGTGCAGAAAATGACGATGATGATGACGATGATGAAGAAGAACGCCTAGAAAGATTAAGAGATTTATTAAAAGAAATTATAGATCAGGCAAAAACAGATGCTGCTTATTATGAAAATCATATGAGACATCAAACTGCACTTAGTATTTCAGGTGACACAACTTCAGTCAATGATATGATTCTTACTCCTCATGGAAATTTCAGCACTGCTCCAGATGATTATATTATTGCAACAAAAACTCCAGGTTCGTTAGGTAATAATAGTGGAACTGTAGTTAATTTTACTGTAATAGACAGGTCAGAAAATGGAAAAGTAAGTGTTGAAGCCCAGCAAAAACAAAATTCAGATGGTTCTATTGATATTATTGCAGTTGTAAAATCTACAGTAGGTGAAGGAATTGCAAATGGCGATTTTGATGGTCATTTTGCACGAAGGCAATCAAGACTTCAAGGTCGTAACTATGCGGGTTAGTTTTTAACTACGAAAAGAAATAAGTATTTACTGTCATACGAGGTAATTGTATGGCAGTTATATCTTGGCGTACAGATGTAAATACAAGAATTCTTGATTCCACGACAATATCAACGGGCGAAGGTGGCTGGAAAGAAGATTCTTCTGAAAATGGTTTTAAGCAAAGACGTGCCGTTTCTTTAGCAGTTCCTGATAAATATCAGGTTACTATGGACTTTGATTGGCTTGAGAAAGATGAGAATGGAAACTCTGAATTTGACCGTTTTTTGTCATGGTATAAATATCGTCATATGTACGGTACAAATCCTTTTTGGTTTGAAAGTATTGCAAGATTTAATATTAACGGTCCTATAACAACTGAAGATAATAAGCCAGTTATGTGTCAGTACAAAATTACATCTGGTTTAAGTTTCTCTAAATCGGGTTTTTGTATGAGATGTACAATGACTTGGGAAGATGTATACACTGGCATTGTACAGGCTAAAATTCCGTCTTCTGAAATAGACCATCTAGAAGCAGAAAATGGCAAATTATACATAATCTATTCAAATACACCCGATGAATATCCTTCTCCTACTTCAAATAGTTTTTATTATTCTAAAAATCTGGAATCTACAGATTTATCAGATTTTACAAAATTTGAGATATCCAGAACAGAGTTGTCAGGCAGTAAAGGCATTTTTTATACAACATCACTAGAAAGCGGAACCTATAAGATAGTATTAGACGGAAATTTTGATGATGATAACTATCATTTAGTAATGACTTATTAGAGGTAATATTATGACTCAAGGAAAAACCATAACAGTTGCAACCTTAAAAGAATTATTTGAAGAAAATTCAAGTGGTGTTATACCTATTCTGGCAGATGTTCAACATGATGGAATTGTATGGACTGATAATTCCTATGAACAAGAAGACCATCATTTAAGATTAATAAATGATACTTGTGCAGTTAAATATAATGGTCATAAATATCTGCCTTCAAACTTTAGCTTTACTATGCCTGAAGAAAATGGAAAAAAAATTGGAAGTACGACAATAACTATTTCGGCTATTGACCAGCGTATAACTGAAATAATCCGTTCTATAACAGAAAAAGCCCCAAAATTAGTAATTGAATCTTTTTTTGTAAAAAGAGATGTAGATGGAAATACGGCTTATGCTTTTTCAAAGATGTGCCATTATGAATTTGAAATGACAAACGTCAGATGGGACTCCTTAAATGCCCAATGGGACTTAGTATTTGACTCAACTATGCAGTTAAATGTTCCTCTGGATGAGGCAAATGATTTAAGATGTCCTGCAATTAATGAGGAATAAAAGATGATAAATATAGATGATTTATTAGGTGTACCTTATAAAAATCATGGACGAAATAAAGACGGATATGATTGTTATGGTCTGGTATTGGAAGTAGAAAAAAGATTTGGACATATACTTCCTGATATTGATGATATGAAATGTTCTGAAGCCCTAAGAAATTTCGATAAATTACATTCTGAAACTATAAAATTATTAAATGTTTGTGAGATAACAGAACCGTTACAAGAGAGTGATGTTATTTTATTTAAAGGAACTTCTAATACATTAAATCATATAGGTGTTTATTTAGGTGATAACAATTTTATTCATTGTAATAAATATGGAGTACATATTGAAAAATTAGATAAATGGAATATAGGGAAGGTTTACACATGGCAGTAATTAATTTTTATGATAATACATTTAATGAAACATCTGAAAATATAGAAGTTAAAAAAGGTTCAATCTTAAAAAATGTTATTCAAGAACACGTAAATAAAACAAATTATGGAGAAACTGTAGAAGTATATATTCCAGATGAAGATAAGACAATTTTTGTTCCATTAGAGCCAGATAATTTTACTGCAGTTGTTATGATAAATGGAAAAGAAGGTGATTTAGATTATTCAATAAATGATAATGATGTAATAAAAGTAGTAATCATTCCAAAAAGCGGTAATACAGATGTTGCTCAAAATATTGCAACAGGTATAGGCTGGACTGGAGTTGGAATTGCTGCAATCGGTGCATTAAGTCTCGCTGCAGTTTTTGCAATTGCATTAGCACCAGTTACATTGGGAGCTTCTCTTGGTGCTTTTGGTTTTGCTATCTGTTCAGTAGGTGCAACTGTAGGTTTACCGTTTATGGTTATGGGAACTGGTATGGCATTAGGTGGTTTTATTGCTGCCAGTAATTTGAAAGATAACGGAGGTAGTGACTCTGGTAATGGCGATTCAGAATCTTTATTAACATTAAATGGAGGTTCTAATCAAGATTTAACTGGAAATCGTTATCCATTAATTTTAGGTAGACATTTAGTAAATCCATATATTGTAGGTTCTCCATACCATACTACATATAATAGACATTGGCATGATTCTACTGAAAAAAAAGATGTGCAAGACCCATCTACAGTTATCAGCGTAAGTACATTAAATGAACCGTGTTTAACAAATCAAACACTTGAAAAAGACCATGAAGATTTAGGCCAGTATTATCAGGCTTTATATTGTGTAGGTTATGGTCCATTAAAATTAACTGATTTTAGAATTGGTGATTTTATTTTATCATATAATAGAGCAACTTCTTTAGATATCAATAGGAAAAGTGTACTTCACGGAACTTTAAGAGGTACAAGTGCAACTGGAAATTCTACAAAAACATCTGCAGAAACTACAAGTGCAGGCTTAAAAGAAGTTTTAAGTGATTTACTTACTTCATATGATGGAAATCCTACTGAAAGTCATGTTGCTACAAAAGTTGCTGAAGTCTTAAAGACTGCCAGTACCTCAACTTCTACATCTTCATCAGATGAAGATGTAGGTGATATTTTAAATAAATGGAAAAATAATGATGTAACAATTGAAATCTTACAGGCTGGTGATTTATATCCTGGCAGTGGCAAATATGGTTCTATTTATCCAGTTACTGTAAAAGAAGATACAATTGAAAGCGGTAGTCTTTTATATGCCTATGATAAAACTCTTTCTGATGTAGCTGCAAGCAATAATATTACATACAAAGGTGTATCAGTTCCTATAGGGTATAGAACGAATAGTGTAAGGTTCTCTAAAGAATGCCCTTATAGACTTGAAGTTGAACTGGATATGGGAAGTGGTCTTTATGCTACAAGAACAGAACAGGCCAGTTCAGATTCTGAAGCAATTACATATTATAGAGAAATTCCTATTCATGTTGCTGTCCAATGGAGATTTGCTAAATCTACAGAAAAATCATCTAACGCCGAATCTCCTGAAGGCTGGACATCTTTTGACAGTGAAATTTACAGTTCTGCAGATTATTCTCAGATATTAAGAAAACCACCTGTTACTTATACAAAAGATTATCGACAGGCAGAAATTAATATGAATTTAGGCCTGACTGACGGAACGGCGGCAACAAACAATGAAGATTGGATTGGAGCAAAAGTATTTGAACTTACTCCGCCTGTTTTACAAGAAAATATAACATGGGAAAATTTAACTATAAATCAGTTAATAAATTTAGGTGTTATAAAAAAATATACAATTCACATCTTTGGAATGAAAAAAGTTTTAAAAAAGAAAAGATATGGTGTAGGTGATTGGAGATGGACAACTATTTTTGAATGGGACGGTACTACTCAATATTTTAATTATTATGCAAAAGGTCCAAATTATGATGAAACTTTATATCAGTTAGATTCTCAGACACTTCAAAAAATATATTGTACTAATATAAAAGATGCTTTTGCAGGAACTAATGTAAAAACTCTAAATTATTGGACTGTTACAGGTGGTAGAAAAAAGAAAACAACAAATTCTCCAATAACAACTTTTGCTAAACTCCCGAAATATACGAAAGATGGTTATAATCTTGATGAACGAAGATATGTATTTGAATATTCATTTACTCCGTCTGAAATTCAACAGATGATACAATTAAAAGGTTCTAGTTCTGATTTTGATTGTGTTGAAGTTCGTGTTCTTAGAATAACTCCTTGTTATTTGGAGCAAAGTAAAGCAGATGATGATTTATATTCAGCGGTTACATATCAGGATTTGGTAAAATGGACTTATTTGAGAACATGGCAATTTGATAAAGATAAATATAAAGATGCATATGATAAGGCTAGTGAAGATGAAAGAAAATCTTTATACGCATCAGATTATCCTCAAAGACCTGTTTCGGAAGATGATTTAAATAAGTTCTGTTATGTTGCTTTAAGATTGAAACAAGACGTTGCAGAAACTGGAGGTTCATCTTTAGGAAAGGTTAGTTGTATTGCACAGTCTTTAATTCCAAAATACGACCCCGTATTGAATAAATGGAGTCCGACAAAAAATGATGATGGAACTTACAGTGAATTAGAAATAACAAAAAAATATAAATATTATTTTATAGATATAGATGCGGAAAACGACTCAAAAAAATATGTAAGTTTACCTATTCCCGAAGATAATGCGTTATATACTAAATTAGGTTTTGATAATGCAGACCCAGATGAGTACAATATGCTTTATGCTGACTATCAGTATGAATACGGAATTTTAAATCCTGATTATGCACCATATTTTATTAAGAAAGAAAATGGTAGTGATTTTTCAGAACAGATAAGAAACGAAGTATTTGTAAAAGATGATTATTCTCAGTCTACATATCATACTTATCCTTTTTATGATAATGTTTCATCTTCTTCTGTTTCAAGATTAAGTACAGCGACTTATAATTATATATGTTCAACTTTTAGATTTACAGATGAGGTAGAAAATAAATTTGTAACAAATAATTCTGCATCTGTAGGTCTATATTCTTTAATAGGAACTCATTTAAAAGACAATTCAAAGACTTTGGAATGTGCCGAACTTGATTCATTCGGACAGTTTTATGAGTTTTGTAGAGATGTAACAGACGGAAGCAAACAAAGTAATTTTACATCACCTGCCAGTAGTGTTCCTATAGCTATAACAAGTCCTATCATAACAATTTTACAAGGAACAACTGATTCTGAAGTTAAAGCATTATTAGAAAAAATGAAATCTGCAACAATAAATGCAGTTTGGGAAGGTTGTTATGATGATATTGTAGAACGTATTATCATTGAATTAGGAATAACAAAAAATTATAACACTGTAACTTATTATAAGGCTGCCATTGAAAGAATGGGTATATTAAAAGCTGCAGATGGTCTTAGACATATGACATATGCGGCCAATGGGGTTATATCCAGTGGTGTAAAATTAGAAGATTTATTTACAAAAATTCTTGCAACTGGTAGAGGTTCTTATAGACGCAGTGATAATAATAAATACGAAATAATTATAGGTAAACCTAATAATTACCCAGTTACAGTATTAAATCAGCGTAATGTAATTTCAAAAAGCAATACAAGAAGTCTGGAAGAAACAATATCAGGTTATCTTCTCACTTACACTGATGAGAATGATAATTTTGAACAGAATACAATCTATGTAATGGATGATGGTGAAGACTATAAAAACCCAACTAAAAGAATAGAATCTTTACAAATTCCTTATATTACTAATCCTTACCAAGCTAGAAGTATTGCCAGATTTAATTTAGCCTGTACTCTGTATCAGAAGGAAGCGTATACAAGAACAGTAGGGTATTTAGGTTATGCACTTGGATTTGGAGATTTAGTTTTATTACAAGATGATTCATTGCTTGTTGGAACTGACAATGGTGCGATAATAAAGCAAATTTTAATTGATGCTGCTACAAATAGAACAGTAGGTTTTGTAACTGATGATATGTTTGATTATACTGGCGAAACTGATGATGAGGGGCTGTGTACACAAGGTGCTACTATCGTGCAGTCTGCTAAATACGGTCAAAGCCGTTGTGTAACAGTTCGTTTTGCTAATGATTCTAAAGTCTATAAAATTGCTGATAAAGCACAAGATTATGATATTAATACAATCTATTACAGTTACATTAATGAGGAATATGAGTTATCTGATCCGCAACCTCAAAACCAGGAAGAGTTAGATGCTGATGATTATTATTGCAATTTACAGAATTATCAGATGGTTAAAGGTAAAACAAACTTATGTCTTTTAGAACACCCGATATTTAATGATAATCAGTTTTCTGAAGATTCTGATATAGATGGAGTTTATTATACTTATAAACCAGAAGTTGAAAATCTTGTTGCTTTTGGTGTTGTTGGCAAAATAACGACAAAAGCATTGGTAATGGGTATTAAGCCAAAGGATAAAGGCCAGTTTGAATTATCTTTAGTTCCTTATAATGAGAACCTTTATAATTTTGGAGAAAAAATACCTTATTACAAACCTTCTTTAACCACTCCAAAAAGAGAAGAAATTCAATTTAATTTTACTGAATATCAAACTTCTTCAGATATAGCCGAAGCAAAAGCCGATACCATAAACAAAATGCTTACATCTGTTGTATCAGCAACTCCTGAAGATGTAAAAAATCCTGTAATTTCGAGTTTTAAGGCTTATGCAAATAACAGTGATTTTATAAAACTGGTTCCAGTAATGGAAAGTGGTTTATATAACATTGCATCACAATATGAATTTAATATAAACAGAGCCACAAAAGAATATATTCATTCTTTATCTTATGTAGCGGATAAACTTTATTATATTTTAAAAGATGGCAATTTTATAATTGCTTCAATACAGCCTGCTTATTCATTTACTAAAGTATCAAAATATGACGAAGAAAAAACTTATTATTATTATTATGAAAATAATAAGGAATATTACATCTGTGACCCACAGCCATCTCAAACATTCAGTAAAATTTATACTTATTCAGAAGGTCAGACCTTCTATATCTTGGAAGATAATGAATATAAAGTTGCAGACCCGCAGCCAACGCCAGTTTATGAAAAACAAGATACTTTTACAGATTCAGTTTTATATTACATAAATAAAAATTACGATTTTGTAGAAAAAACCGAATTTGATGAAAATGAAACATATTTTATAAATGTTGATGACGTTTATAGAAAAGCAGACCCTCAGCCTACATCTGAAACATTTAGTGAAGATACTTATTACGCTGCAGAGTTTAATTATATAGATAACTGGATTATTCCTGATAATCAGCCTTCTGAAGATGAATTTAATAATAAAACATTAATACCTTCTGATACTGATTATTATATTGAAACAACTTTTTCTGATGGTAATTACTATATCGAAAATGATATGAGTGATTATTATATTCGAAGTAAGAATTTTGAGGATAGTGACTTTGGTGAAGATGGTATTTACTATGAAGTAGATGAAACTTCAACATGGAAAGAAATCACACCAAATGACAGTAATAATTATTATTATGACAGAGCTATAGACGGTTATCCAGAAAAATCAGAACTTTCTAACTGGTCTATAAGATGTAGAGCAATAAATCAGTATGGGCTTGAATCTGAATGGATAGAAGCAAAACTTGATGTTTCTAATTATAAAACATGGATATGTGAGCCTTCTTCTGTTCCAGGGATTACAGTAATAGCTGAAAGAAATGGTTACAGATTTACAAGAAATGAATCATCATCTTGGTCTAAAGATTTTTATGGAGATGTTGAAGTTTTATTCAGTGTAGAACTTGAAGGTTTTTACTCATTTAAAACTAAAGAAAATACATTTGTGACTTTTGATTCTCAAGCATCTACAACCGCTCAAAAATATCCTGAAGAATCTGATTTAAAAAAATCTGTTATTACAATTCAGACTTATAATAAAACCACAAATACTGTAAGTAAGTCAACTTATGATATCTCTGCTTCTCTTGATACCTCTTCTTACGGAACTTGGGAAGTAAATACCCCATTAATCAATACAAGAGTATCTGACAGAACAATTACCTTATTATTAAATCAACCTGCACGTAGTGATAATAAAGCGGTTTATGGGACAATCCGTTACAGAGTACAAATAAAAAAATACGGTCAGACTACTACAGTTTTATATTCTAAAGACGGTGTAATTTTCTATTCAGACGGTGAATACACAGAGGTTTATACATTTGGTGACGGGGAGAGTGCAATTTATTCTGGAACTACTGGAAAATATTACCTACTGAAACGTGATACACAATGGTATGCACCTGCTACAAGTAAAGACCCTTATGCTTCAGAAGATAATTATAAAGACCCAGATAATACTGACGGATATGTAGAAAGTTCAAATACCTATGTACAGACAATGCCTTTAAACGGACAGGATAACAGTGATGTCGGAATGTACGACACAACCTATGCGTTCAGGGTTCAGGCCTATAACGAAGCACATGAAAGTGAATGGTCAGAGCCAGTTAATGCAGTTGCTTTGTGTACATCAATCAGAGATATAGTAAAGGCAAATGAAAATTATAAGCAGTTGTATGTTTCTCAGTTAGCTGCAATTTCTGCAAATATGGGTGTTATTACTCAGGGTGCTTTTGGTGACTGGAGTCAAAATCATATTGCTATGTCTACTTTTAAAGATGATAACGGACAGCAGTGGTATGAAGGTATGACCAGATTAGGCGGTGATGACCAGTATTTTAAGGTATCTGTAAAAGTTGACGAAGATAATAACCCGATTTATACAGAAGATGGAAAACTTCAGTACGAAATTGAATTAAAAGCAGGTTCTATTAATCTTACCTCAAGCGGACTTGATTTTGATAAAGGTACTTATATCTATGATGAAAATAACAGCAACAGGCGAATGAAATTAAGTGCAGACGGTATAAGTATGGAAAATTATGCTGGCGGTATATGGACTACAATTTCAAAGGTTATTATTGACGAGCAGTTAAACTTAACTGTTACGAACTCTAATGAACTGCCAGATAAAGCCGTAGGTGTAAATTCAGATTGTAATGTATATCACTTTAATACAGGTGTATTAGACGAAAAAGGTAAAGATAGTGAAAATCTGAATTTAACTTCGATAATTGATTCAACAGAAAATTACATAACCGAAGGAAGTGTAGTTGGTTCTTATTCAGGTGAAATAAGTAAGGTAACTGATAAAAAACAGGTTGTAATTTTGAATAAAGGTGATTTTATAGAGGTAGGACAGAAAAAAGTAAATACAGACGGAACTGTAGAAGATACTTGGAACAGTCTTGCCAGTTCAGATTGGGGTTTAACTGATGAACAACTGGCAGAAGGTGTATTTAAGAGGAGTGAAAAATGGCAGTAGTAGAAGTAGCATTTGAAGATTTAGCAGATTATTTAAGCGGATTAAGTGCAGGAACTTATAAACTTAATATTACAGGATTAAATCAGGATGTTTTAAATTCTTCAAATACAAAGAGGACTTTAGGATATGTTATCAGAAATAATATACCAGAAGGTGTATTATTAGATTTAAGTGAAACTATTATACCTGATTCTGTTACCGATATGAGTTACACATTTTTTAACTGTACCTCATTAACAGAGGCACCAGTTATACCTGATTCAGTTACTAATATGAGTGGCACATTTTTTGGTTGTATCTCATTAACTTCAGCACCAGTTATACCTAATTCTGTTACCAATATGAGTTACACATTTTATAACTGTACCTCATTAACTTCAGCACCAGTTATACCTGATTCAGTTACCAATATGAGTTACACATTTTCTGACTGTACCTCATTAACTTCAGCACCAGTTATACCTAATTCAGTTACCGATATGAGTAGCACATTTTATAACTGTACCTCATTAACAGAGGCACCAGTTATACCTGATTCAGTT
>R02__coassemble_471_pt1 | contig 12088 bp, 17 predicted proteins | sample R02__metabat2_low_PE_022 | metagenome-assembled genome bin R02 | reverse complement strand
AAATTTACAATTGGACAAATGAAGTAAATTATTTGTTTGATAATAGTGAGGACACGGTTGCTGTTGTAATTGAAGAAACAGAAGATATAAACAAAGCGTCAGAAGCAACAGTGGCCGGAAAACAAGTTAGTGTAGAAGAGACATTTGATAAAAACGGGCAGAAAAAAACGATATATAAAATTACTACCTCAACAACCAAAACAAAACAAGATGTGGTATGGGCGTTTATAAATGATCCAAACCCTAACGGCAAAAGAAAATCAATTGACTTTGAAGCTTGGTGGGAAAAAGTAAAAGATGCCCCTGAAAAACAAACAATGGAATATTGGTCGACGTATGTTCAAAAGAAGTCAAAAGACTATATAGAATTAAAAGAAAATCGAGGAACAAGTGTATATAATTTAACATCTATAGATGATAAAAAACAAACAATAGATGAAGATGATTACCAAACATCAGCTATGGACGAACAGTTTGCAGAAAACTATGTTGCGGATGAATTAGACAATCAAAGATATCTCGATCAGTTTTATGATAAGGTTGAAACAGGAAGTGACCCAAATGATTTTGAATACAAGATAAGTGAAACTAAATTAGTATTTGCGGACTTGGAAAGACTGCAGGCATTACAAAATGATGATAACCCTGATATTGTCATTATGGCAAAAGAACTTTATGATAAAAAGAAAAATTTAACACTCGAAGATTACAAGAATGCTTTAGACAGCTTTAGATTTAAAGTCGTTGATGTAATAAAAACAGAATGTACAAAAAAAGAAACACAGAAAAACGTTTATTATGCAATTATGAATTATGTTGCTGAAGGAAAAAAAGATGAAGAAGCAGCTGAATTAGCTAAAGCTGATGGACGCACAGTAGCCAGACAAACAATTAATGGCGCAATGGCTGCATTAAAAGCAGAGGGAATTACACGAGAAGACCTTATGATATATCGTAAAATATTTAAGTTTTATCAACCATATATAAAATAAAAAAGGAGATGATTATATGTTGCAGATAAGCAAAGATTATGATTTAATATCAAACAAAGCAACAATATTAAAAATGATATCTTTTTATCGGACAAATATAGCACCAATTATGCGAAAAAGAAAAGAATATTATTTAGGTAACCAAAAGATATTAGATAAAACATATGCAGATAATACATTAGAAACTAATAATATTGTAACAAATTATTGTAAAAACATAACGGAAATATATACAGGCTATTTAACAACACCCGGTAATGTTAAATATAATAATATAGATGAACAGATAAAATATATATTAGATTATAATGATTATAAAACCGAAGACAGTGAATTGTTAAGAGACACACTGATTTACGGAACAGGCATTGAATTATTTTATATCGATAAAGATAAAAAGATAAGGTTTGACAATATTCCGGCAGAAAATAGTTTTGGTGTTTATAGTGCGGATATAGAAAAAGAACTATTATATTTTATTAGATATTATAAGATAATAGATTGGGAAAATGATTATTCAGAAAAATATATTGTTGAGATATATGATAAAATGAATAAATATTCATACGAAACACACGGCTTTGGTGATTTAGAAAATGAAGTAATTGAAAGACATTATTTTAATACAGTTCCTGTTGTAATAAATTATTTAAATGAAGATGAAGAAAATATATATGATTGTATTATAACATTACAGGACGCATATAATGAAGCATTATCAGATAATATAGATAATTATAGTTATTTTGCAGACGCATATTTAGTTTTAGCTGGTGCAACAATTCCTGGTGAATCAGATGAAGAAAAGAAAGAATATGCACAAGAAATGCGAAAAAATAGAATATTTGAAATTCCTTATGATAATGCTAAGATGGAATTTTTAACTAAGCCTGATATCGGAGCAAGTATTCAAGAATCATTAAAGACAATAAAAGAAAATATATATAAAATAGCACAATGTCCTGATTTTAGTGATAATGAAGTATTTGGTAATAGTTCCGGTGTGGCACTAAAATATAAATTATGTAATATCGAAGATAGAGCTGCTACAATAGAAGCACAGTTAAAAAAATCATTGATTAGAAGGATGGAAATAATAGATGGTTTTGCTACAATGCTAACAGGATATAATGATTGGTTAGATGTAGATATTGAATTTATAAGAAATATTCCGACGGATGTAACTGAAGTTGCAACACTAGTAAATACATTGCGAGGAGTTATATCAAACGAAACATTGTTATCTTTAATTCCGTACATAGATGATGTAGAAGAAGAATTAGATAAAATAGAATCACAAGCAGATATATATGGTGATTTTAGTAAAGAAGTTGGACAATATTCGGCAGATAATGATAATGCCGAAGAATAATGCTTAAAAATGCTTAAACGAATTGCAGAAATAGGGTTAAATTTGATTTTTGTAATAAAGGGTATATAAGATATAGGGTGAATGAAAGTCTTAAAAAAACACTATTTCTTGCAATATAATAAGCACTTTTAATAAATCAATTTTTTAGAAAGGGGTTTTAAAACCAATGAACGAAAACGAAACAAATGTAAATGTAGACAATGGGGTTGAAACTACTTCCGAAACTGAAGGCAGAATGTATTCCGAAAAAGATTTTCAGGCAGAAGTAGACAGACGAGTAACACAGGCAGTTAAATCAGTGCAGACAAAATATGAAAAGAAACTAAATCAGCAAAATGAATTGATTGGTTTAGATGAAAATGCAAGAAAATACAAAGAGCTGCAGATGAGATTAGAAGAAGCCGAAAACAAAAACAAAGAATATGTTCTTGCAAACGAAAAAAACAATATTATGAGAATTTTATCAAACAGGAATTTACCCGCTGAACTTTCTGATTTTATTACTCTTACCGAAGATAATGAAGAAAATATAGCAAAGATAGACCAGTTTGAAAATATCATTAAAAAGATTGTTTCAAGCGAAGTTGAAAGAAGAATTAGTGGTAGTGTTCCTGTGACAAACAAACAGACAAATGAAGTAATGACAAGAAAAGAATTTAACAAGCTCTCATTAGCGGAACAAAATGAATTGTATATAAAATCGCCTGAACTTGTTAAAAGAATTCTTAACTCTTAATTAAAATTAAAAGAAAGTAGGTAATGTAATATGGCAAATAGACTTTATGATAATTTTATTCTTGAAAATAAAATTAAATCAATTATTGACACAAAACTTAACGCGAATAGACTTTTTACAACTAATTATGGCCTTACAACACATCCTGGTATGATTTATAAGATACATAAATATCTTTCAGACGCAGGTAAAGCAGAATGGCTTGCAAAAACAGAAGGCAATACCAAAGTAATTGAAGCTGGTTATACTGATGAAGAATATGTAGTTGGTACGGTACAGGATAAAACAATTTGGTATGATGAAGATGAAATGACAGACCCGGTTCTTGTTGACACTCTTGTAAAAGGTGTTGGTGAAAATATCACAGAATATATCCTTAAAGCAGCTATTGGTGAAATGGAAAACACAAGACATAAATATGCTATTGATTGGGCACAGGCAACTACAACACCCAATTATATTTTTGGTCTTATTGCTGACGCACTTGCAATAATAGCTGAAAATAATATTGAAGAAGATAGTAACTATTGTATTTATATTCATCCTTCAAAAGAAGCTGTTATAAGAAAATCACTTCTTGATAATTTAAAATATACAGAAGATTATATTAGAACAGGTGCGATTGGTGCTGTATGTGGTGTTCCTGTTTATCGTTCAAATGATATTCCCGAAGATTGTATGTTTGTTGAAAATAGTGGTGCTATGACTTGTTTCCTTAAGAAAAATCTTGAAACAGAAACAGATAGAGACCCCGACACAAGAAAGAATTATTTATATGCTAGACAGGTTGGTGTTATTGCTATGACAGATGAAAATAAATGTATTGCTTATTGTCCTGCTGGCACTGCACCTACTATTGACGCTATGACTACAGCTTCAACAAAAGTAAAAGGTGAATGTGCGCCGAATAGTAATGTTATTGCATATCTTAATGATGAATTCCTTGTAAATGGTGATTCAGATGATAATGGTGATTTCGAAATGAATATACCTGCTGGTGTAGCACTTGCAGTTGGTGATGTAATTAAAGTAACTGTATTTGAAGGTGGTAAAGCACCTGCAACTGCAACTGTAACAGTAACCGCTTCTTGAAGACCGGCAGCTCCAACTTTTACTATTCTTCCGACAATTGGTTATAATACAGTAAAGGTTAAATATTCTGAACCGCTGGATAGGGCAGGTTGGCAAGGTACACTCTATATTGAAGAATATAGAGATGGCGAGTTGTTTGCGAACGGTTCCAAAGCTTTTATATATAAAGGCGGTGGATATTATGATGTTACGTATCAACAGACACTTCCGACAGGTGAATATTGGCAAGTTGGTGATGTAATTAAAACTTGGGTTGATGCTCAAGATCGGTGGGAGGAAGATCCTCCGATAATAACAGGTGAAATTACCGAATATACTATACCAGAATTTAAGCCACCTGCACCAGTTGTAGCTGAAGATATTTACATAAATGACGCAACGGCTTATTTCTCTTGGGAAGATAGCCACACACCAGCGGGTTGGACTTTGTCACGTGGTGTCTTCAATATTGAAATGTATTATGAGGATGGAACAATCGATAGAACAGATAGATTTACAATTGATGTAACTCAATCACAGCCGATAGAATTCTCATATACTGCGCCGTCTTCCGTATATACATATAATCAATATATAAAGATTTTTATGTTTATGGTTTATATGGATGAAAATAATGTGCAACACAACCTTTATTCTGACAAGGCTACATATTATATCAATAGAGTTAGACCTCCGACGCTTGTTCACACAATGACAACAACTGAACCTTATACAACAGGTACATCAAATTATGGTGCGCAAGAAATTATTGCTTCTCTTTATCAGGGAGGATTGTTGTCTGAAACACAAACAGTTCAACCCGACTCAAGTGGTAATTGGTCAATGACTGCTCCGACTGTTTGGGCTGTTGGTTATGGGGATGAAGTCAGATATCTGGTACACTGGACAGATGGTAGACACGACATTTATTCAAACGAAGTAGTAGATACAGTTACAGGTCCTCATCCGTATTCCCCAGTAATAACAAGTAACAGCGGAAAAATTTATATAAATGATTCAGAAGTTACATTTAGCTGGACAGATGGTGGAGTAGATATTCCATCTGATTGGGTACCTCTTTCTGGTAGATTACAAGGTCGAACAGTTACACGTGATGGTGTAGTTAAACATTATATCTCGGAATTGTTTGGTACAACTCCAGGTGAAACAAGCACTATTACTATAACAAATTGTCCTTATTATGAGTTTGAAGATAGTATAACATATAGGGTACAAATCAATTATGAAGATGGGGACGGAAATATGTATACAATTGGTTCTGAAACTACACCTTATGAGATTGATGAAGTTAAAGTTCCGACAATAACTCATAGCGTAACTACAACAGAAGACTGGACGGAAGGTACTTGTAATGTAGGTGATACTCCGTTGAGAATGAGTGCTTGTGCTCAAATACAAAAAGCTGGAACAACCGAATGGATTGGTTTCTGTGAAGTAAACCCGGCAAGTGATGGAACTTGGGTAATGGATTCACTTTCATCTCACGGCATAACTGCGGAAATAGGTGACACTATTAAGTATTGGTGTGAATGGTCTGCGATGGTAGGTACACAAACAGAAACAATAAGGTCTGATGAGGTTTACGAGACCATAACCGAGTAAAATAACCGAGTAAAAGTTGCATAGAGCTGTGCAAATTAAAACTATAAAAGGAGTAGTTTAATCACTACTCCTTATTTATTAAATTAAAAAGAAAGGGTGTGATTAAAATATTAGAGCAATTAAATACGCTATTAGGAGATTGTGCAGATAATTTTACAACTGCAGAAAAAAATCTCCGAATAGAAATCAATATAGAAAAAGTAAAAGAATACTGTAATATCACAGCCTTATCAGCAGTACTAAATTATTGTGTTTTACAAATGTGTGTAGCAGATTTAAACCGAAAAAATAGTGAAGGTTTATCATCTGAATCATATGCTGGAAATAGTTATGGTTATATAGATGGTTATTCTGCCGAAATTAAATCAATATTAAATAAAAACAGGAGGATATCAATATGGTAAACCCACGTATGAAAAGATTAAATTATGCTGTTTATTCCGAAACAACAGATAATTACGGACAAAGAGTTGTAAGACCTCCTGTTGAAGGTGGAACAATATTGATTGATATAGAATACAATTCCTATTCTGTCAAAGATAATTCTGTTTACACATCAGCAAAATATATTGGTTTATCACATCAATTGATATCGGATAAAGCCGTTATTGATAATAAATATAAAGTAGTTTATATAAATTCAAACGGCAGATTTAACACTTATTATTTGGTTGATTATAAATCGTGAAAATAACAACTAATGTAACTGATTTAATTGATTTAGGGCCGATAGATGATGATAAACTGATTAAAATAATAAATGCCGAATTAGCATATTTTGAAGAACAATTAGTTGACGAAATAACAGCACTTAAGGTTGTAGATACAGGTAATTTAAGAGATAATCATAAAGTGATTGAAGCAAAGAAAACTGGAGAGATAATCAAAGGACAAGTTACCGTAAATTCTTCATATGCAGTATATAATGAATATGGAACAGGCATATATACTGAATTAGGCAATGGAAGAAGAACAGGTTGGGTTTATCCTTGCTACATTGATGGTAAATTTACATTTAGATACACAAAAGGTATGCAACCTCGTCCATTTTTTAGAAACACAATAAACAAAAACAAAGGTAAAATAATAGATGATATTCAAAAAAAAGTAGGGGAAGTGATTACAAATGATTGATCCAGCAAATCTAAAAGAGATAGTTGAACAGGCAACAGGTTTTACAGTTTATCTTGAGCAAGGAATAACAAAAGATATATTATTACCTTTTGCAACATATCGGCAAATAAACTTTTTTGATGGTGGGATAAGCACATTCAAGAAAAAAACTGAATGGATGAATAGAAACTATCAAATAGATTTATATGATACTTCTTATAGCAATTTAGTTGATAAAACTGAAGATGTAATACAGGCAGTTAAAGATAATTATGGTGATATAACTGATTATGCGGAATTTTATGATAATGATAATAATGTAATCAGAATTGTAATTACAGTTTCCTTTAAATATAAAATATAAAAGAAAGTAGGTAATGTAATATGGCATATAACGCAGTAAATAGTTCAAAAATCAATACAGCATATCTCAAACTTTCATATGCAACAAGTTCATCAGGAACATATACAGAAATTGAAGGACTTCAGGATTTCCCTGGCCTAACAAATGACAGAGATACTGTTGAAACAACTTGCTTCTCGGATGACGCACACGTGTACATTGCAGGTATTAAGAATTTTGGTGATAGTCTTTCATTTACAATTGTTCACGATACAACTAATTTTGGTACATATAATACAGCATTTGACGGAACAACACAGTATTTTTGGAAAGTTGAGATACCTGATGATGATGGTACAACCTATGGTGTAACTGCTACATTCAAAGGTAGTGCTACAATTGGTATTGCTTCTGTTGGTGTAAATAGTGTAGTAACAGACACACTTAAAATTATTCCTTCAACAGGAGTTACATTCGCATAAGCTTTTTAACTCTTTTTGTTAAATAATGTATAGCGGTTTTTAGTGAGTTTGCCGCTATATAAATTAAACTCACGCATTATTTAATATAAAGGAGATAATATATATATGATTATTTTTGATACAGGAATTAGAGAATTTAAGTTAGAAATGACAATAAAAGCAATAATGGATTATGAGAAAATTTATGGAAAATCAATTTATGATTGTCTTGCTGGATTAGAAGAAAACAAACTACCGTCAATTAGTGATATAGTTGGCATATTAAGATTTGCTCTGCAAAAATATAATCACGGAATTGATGAGAAAAGAACAATTGAAATATTTGAGGAATGGCTTGAAACCAAAAAGAAAATGCCGATTGATTTTGTCACTGAAGTGCTTATTGATATTTATAAAGACGCAGGACTTATCTCAATTGATAATGAAGAAGAAATAACAGAAGAAACAGACAATAATATGTTTCGCAACTGATATAATAAATCAAATAATAGATATATTATTAGCAGAAAAATATGATTATGATACTATCTTAAATTATAATCTTATAACTGCTAAAAAAGTGATTGAAGGCATTATTAAATACAACAAAAACAGACAACAAGAAAAAGCGAAATATGATTACATATTAGCTAATGAGATATCAATTGCAGTTGGTAGATTGATTAGTAAAGAAGCAAAAATGCCTGAATTAGAAGAGTTTTATCCTGATATATTTGATAAAGAAATATTAGAAAAAAGAAAACGAAGACAATTAAAAGACAGGCTTATGGCTGCATTTAATGTAATAAATAGTAAAAAAGGAAGTGATTTAAATGATGACACCTGAAGAAGTTGAAGCAATTCCGATAACAGAAGAACAAAAAGAATTCATCCGTTATTATATGCATACAACAGGTAAAACAATGATACAGTTGTGTGATGATTATGGAATTGATGTTATAAAAGCTTGGTCTTTCCTTGACGATGAAAATGTAAAACTATATATGGAAAATTACACAATGTTGATGATGAAGATGAGCCAATATAAAACTTTTGAATCACTTATGCGAAATATTGAAGTTGGAGATACAAAAGCAATTACTTATCTTTTGGACCATACAATGTTTAGAGAAGATAAAGAAAAAGAACAATCGATAAAAGACATTAAAGTACAGGTTAAATTAGATTAAAATGAAAGGAGATAGCAGACTTATTTTATTGGGTTTGTTATCTCTTTTTTTATTTTGAATATTCTTTATAAATAAAGAAGTAGTAAATGAAGATAATATTATGTTTAATACATATAGGTTGAAAAGTGCTAAAAAAGAGGTGATATAAATGCAATTAGATATTAGCAATGGTGTTATATTAGATAAATATAAACCTTATACAGTAAATTATAAAAATAGATATGAAGTATATTATGGTGGTGCTGGTTCGGGCAAATCATATTTTGTAACACAGAAAATATTAGTAAAATGTTTAACCGATAAAAGAAAAATATTAGTTGTAAGAAAAGTTGGAGCTACATTAAGAGATAGTGTGTGGCAGTTATTTTTAGATATTATTGGTGATTGGGAATTATATAATTTAGTAAAGATAAATAAATCAGAATTTAGCATAACTTTTTTACATAACGATTCTAAAATACTATGTAAAGGGTTAGATGACCCTGAAAAGATTAAATCAATTGCAGGTATCACAGATATTTGGATTGAGGAAGCAACTGAATTAAAAGAAGAGGATTTTATGCAGTTAGATTTAAGAATGCGTTCAACTGCAGATAGTCAACAGATATATTTATCATTTAACCCAGTTAGTAAAGTAAATTGGGTTTATCGTAAATGGTTTGCAGATAAAACTATAAAACATAAAAACACTTTAATATTAAAAAGTACATATAAAGATAATAATAGACTGCCAAAAGAATATATTGAACAGTTGGAAAATAAGATAAATAATAATCCGTATTGGTATAAAGTTTATGCTCTTGGCGAATTTGCTACATTAGATAAATTAGTATTTAATAATTTCGAAATTAAAGATTTTGATAAAAAAATAAAAGGAAAACATATTGTCGGTATGGACTTTGGTTTTACGAATGACCCGTCGACTATAATCGATTCTGTTGTTGACGATAAAAACAAGATTATATATGTTTGCAATGAATATTTTGCTGAAGGAAAAACAAATGACGAATTAGCCAAACAAGTCAAGGATATGGGATTATCAAAATCAATCATATATGCAGATAGTGCTGAACAGAAATCAATTGAAGAAATCAAACGATATGGCATTTATAATATTCATCCAGCGAAAAAAGGACCAGATAGTGTAATTCACGGAATACAATCTTTACAACAATATAAAATTATTATACATCCATCTTGTGAACAGATTGCAATTGAATTTAATAACTATACTTGGCAAAAAGATAAAAAAACAGATGAATATATAAATAAACCGATAGATGATTATAACCACGGCATAGACGCATTACGATACAGTTTGCAATGTTTAACAAACACAGTAAATGTACTGGACAAAGATTATATTTTTGGAGGTAAATTGTGAATAAATATAATGCAGTAAAAACTACAATAGATGGAATTAAATTTGATTCGAAGAAAGAAGCAAAATATTATTTATACTTAAAAGATAAATTAGAAAAAGGTGAAATATATAATTTAGAATTATAGAAGAAATATATATTGCAACCCGCTTTTGTTTGTGATAATAAGAAATATCGAGAAATATCTTATATAGCAGATTTTGATTATTATGATACTGACACACATAAACATCATACAGTTGATGTAAAAGGCAAAATATTGGATGTATTTAAGATAAAATCAAAAATGTTTGCCTATAAGTTTAATTATGTTATCGAAATAGTGTAAAACCATTAAAACGATTGCGAGAAATAGCTCAAATTTTGATTTTTTATACTTACCCTATAAAGTATATACCCTAAACCCTAAAATCAAAAAAAAGGCTATTTTTAAGCATATATTTAACATTTTTTAAAAGGAAGTGAAATACAATGACTACAGCAGAAATATTAGTAATGTTATTTGGTAGTTCAGGTTTGATTATCTCTTTAGCAACAATGGTGAAAGAATTGATTGAAAAGAAATTGGATAATAGTGCCGATTCAGAAGAAGAGAAAAAAGAAATGATTAAAGACCTGTTGCAAATGAGCTGTCGAACAGATTTGTATCAGATGTGGCAAATGTGCAGAACAAAGAAATATCGAACACAAGAAGATACAGATAGATTTAGCGAATTTTATCAAATTTACAAGGTGAAATATGACGGAAATAGTTATGCTGAACAGATTTATAGTTACTTTATGGCATTACCCCAAAAGGAGGATGATGAAATTGAGTAACAGTAATTCAAAACTAATAACATATCAGAATTTAACGAAAAATTATACTAAATAGTCAAGCAAAACTGTTAAAAAGATAATAATTCATCATATGGCTGCAAAATGGACAGCAAAACAATGTTGTGATTACTTTGCTACAACTGATAAACAAGTTAGTTCAAATTACACTATCGGATATGATGGCTCAATCGGATTAAGTGTTAATGAAAAAGATCGAGCTTGGACAACAGGTTCAAATGCAGTTGACAAAGACGCAATTACAATTGAATGTAGCAATGATAATACAACTAAATATACTGTATCAGATAAAACGATAAACAGTTTAATTAAATTATTAGCAGATATTTGTCAAAGAAATAATATAACTAAACTTAAAAAAGGCACTAATCTTTTTGGACACAGAGATTTCGCTGCAACAGTATGTCCTGGTGATTATCTTTATAATAAATTAGATTATATTGCTACAGAAGTCAATAAACAGTTATCAACTAAAACAATATATCGTGTAAAAGTAACAGAAAAACAAGTCGGTGCATTTGCCGATAAATCTAATGCCGAAAATCTCAAAAAAAAGTTAGAAGAATTGGGTTGTGATGTTACAATATCAACCGCATAAAAAAAGGTTAAAATCTTAATAACGATTAAAAAAAAGAAAGGAGGAATTTATATGCCTGATATCATAAATAACGGAACATTACAGTTTACAATTAAAGCTGAAGATAAAGCCAGCAATGTCATAAAAGGTGTTAAAAATGAACTCAATAATATGAAAGAAGCTGGTAAAAGTTCTTTTTCAACTACAGGAACACAAGCATATAACCAACAGTTAAAAGAACTAAATCAAACAATGTCAAAAGTTAAATATAATACTGGTGGTGTTAGACAGGCAATAAAAAGCTTAGGTGACGCTTTTGGTAAGATATTCTCGACAGGACACATTAGCCAAAAATTTGAGGAAATGACAGAAGATATTGTGGAAAATATCT
>R02__coassemble_373_pt1 | contig 13823 bp, 26 predicted proteins | sample R02__metabat2_low_PE_022 | metagenome-assembled genome bin R02 | reverse complement strand
GAGGTAATTATTTCGGATGATAATTCTACCGATGGATTTATGGAGATTGTAGATCAATATCGTTCTTTACTGAACATTAAATACTTCAAAGTTGGGCCTCACAAGATTCATTGTCCAGGAAATACTCGTAGAGATGGACTTTCTCATGCTACTGGTGATTGGGTAACTTTTATGGATCATGATGATCAATTCCAGCCCGGTTCTTTTCAAATGGTAAAAAGAGAATTTGAAAAAGTCGGAGAACCTGATATCAATTTCGTATACACCCCTGTTAATAAAATAGATTTAAACGGGAATGCAGAAGCTGTAGAAGCTGTTACTTGGTTACATGGTAATTTCTATCGTCGTCAATGGTTGATTGATAATGATATTAATTTCCGAGAAGATCTCTATGGAAATGAAGATCTCTATTTCAATAACTTAGTATACGGAACAATGGCTGGTACTGGAGAACATTATATTAAAATTGCTACTCCTATTTACAATTGGTATGCACGTCCTGAATCTACTTCAAATAAGAAAGAAGAAGGGGTTCTTCAATATACTGAAAAATACTTCGGAGATTATCTAATTGCTAATTCCGAACCTCATTTCATCGGAGCGCAAAAATATCCAAGTCAGCGCCAACATTTCGAAGATGAATTGACACAAATGCTTCTTTTTGCATATCTTTATTATCAACGAGCTATATATACTTATAAGAATGAAGAGATTTTAAAAGATATGCTTAATGCAATTAAAGAAACTTTCGAAAAGACAAAAGAAATACTTAACGTAGACACACAATATATAATTACAAATCTAACAAGTAATCTTGATAGATATTGGGGCTCTGTAGATATTATCGGAAAACTGTCCGGTAAATTTGTCCCGGATAAATCAATAAAAGATTTCTATAATTCTTTATAATATTTAATACTTATTAAGTATGAATCAAATTACAAAAATTAATGTAAACAATACGGATTATCACTTACCGTTTGGCCCTAAATTTTATACAACTACTGGTACTTAGGGCTCTAGTAATTCTTCGAAACTGGCGTGTAATATTTCCGATTGTTTTGATTTGACGGATGGTGTTCCTGAGAATGGTACTGTACTTGCTATTCGTTTAGCGGTTGCTACTGCTGCAACTTATGGAGCTCTTCTATCAGTAGATGGGGGTACTACTTATAGACCTATAGTGTATAATGCTGCTACTGGTGTTGCCGATAGATATAGTGCCGATAGTACTATAATTCTTACTTATAATTCTACTCATACCGCTAACGGTTATCCTACAGACACTACAGCTGTAAGTTATACCGGATGCTGGCAAATATGTGATCATAACACTAATACTGATAATTATGCATATGATGTAAGACCATATTATTGGTATAAATATGCTTCGACAAATATTTACAGGTATCAAATATGTTTAACCGTAGATGATACACATGTAGCTCCAATTAATACAAATTCGAATACTTCTGGAACAACTAAAACATCTTTTTATACAGGAGAATTTGATCCATTTAAGGAGATTCTTTATTATTCTACTACAAGTACTATTAGTGCTGGAAATAAAATTACAAATGGATATTTTTGGAATCAATTTATTTCATTAGATTTGCGGTATTCATTCAATATTCCATCTACGATGTATCAAACTTATGGAGATTGGTATATTGTAGCTACTCCACAATCTGATGGTAAAGCAAAATTATATTTCGGTGCTTCTGGAACAGATTATACTGCATGCTTAACATCTTCGCTTCCAACAACAGATGATGGTTTAATATATATTTATCTTGGTGCGGCATATGATTCCAATTATATGCTTACTCTTCCTATTAAACACCCTATTTACTATTATAAAGATGGGTCTTTAAGAATTTGGACTAATTCGGAAACAGGAGGTGGAGCTTTACTAACTGAAATCACATATTCAGAATTGCTCGCTCTTAGAGATAATTCCGAGTTAACTCCAGGTATGTAGTATCGTATTACTGATTATGAGTGTAGTACTACTCAAGATAACACGCAGAGTGCTGGGCATCAATTTGATATTATTGTAACTGCTAATTCAGATTCGGAATTATCAGAAGATGCAAGAGCGTGTCTTCATGATGGAGATACCTACTTTGCCAACTGTAACCTTGAAGGTTGGGTGTTGAAGTACTCAATAGACAACAATACTAATAGATATGCTTGGGCAAGTACAAGTGGTAGCGGTGTTATTTATTATATGAAGGATGAGTGGGGAAATGAATGTGAATATGATTTTAAAAATATTCAGTTTAAACTCGAAAAAATTACAGGTTGGACTTACGAATCTATTGCTAGTCTTGCATCACACCCACTACTTTCTTCTGTAATGTACGATTTATATACATCTGGTATTAGTACAGATTCTTCTAATTATCAATATTTTTATACTTTTTCTAATCCCGACGACTTTTCAGACGCATCATTGATGAATGGCACTTGTGTAATGGGAAATAAAGTAGGAGATTCTATTATTCAAACCGGAACTGATACGTCATACCTTTTACCCGAAAATGTTTTTATTGGCTAGACGATCGCATATTGTACCTCTAATGGCGGCTCAGGTAATGTTGTGGTTTCAGCAATGACCGAATTTGTAGATTTAAGTGCTTCCGTAAATAATTTTGTTGTCGGATACGCTGTCTTATGTGTTACTATAGAAGGAGGCGCTCAGGATAATGTTTTAGGTTATTACTATGTTCAGAATGCAAATATTGGAATGTTTAGTTTAGGTAATGTTATATTAATTATGGATAGTAATTTTTCATTATCTAGCGAAGAAGTAAAAATCGGAAATTTATCATCCAATAACGTAGTTATTACAAAATTAGGAAATCTTTCAATGGGTGATGGTTCTAATACTTGTGTAGTTGGTGGTGAAAACATTACAATGGGCTACAATTGCGATACTGTTGTTTTTGGATCTGATTCAACTACAGCTTTATCGTCTGCACAATATTATAAAAATATTAATATCGCAAATGGAACATATCATGTGAATTTATCAGCTACTGGTACACTTTCTGATTCTAATCTTTTTAAAAATATTGTAATTGGGCAAGGAGTAAGTAACACTACTATTACTAATTCCGAAGTTAATCAAACGTATGAGACAAAATATGTTCCTAACAATTCTAAAACAATACTTGTATGATAAATAAAGAAAATACACAGCTTTGGAATGCTGAAGATGGAAAATTTATTATTAGAAAATCTGATAATAAAATAATGGGAAAATCTATTTATTTAGGAGAAGAAGATTCTATCGATAATTATGAAGAAAGAGAATATACTGAAGATGAGTATATTAATCTTTATGGATCAGCTCCTATATCTTTAAATAATTTAGATTCGGAAGTAATAAAATCAAAAATTTTAACAAGATTAAATAGAAAGTAATATGTCAACAAATATATATAATTACAGCAATGGCTCTGTTCAAGTAGACGGAGTCATTGCTAATACAACTACTGATAGATCTTCGTCTAAGTTTTTTGCAACCGATGGTACTATTCAATCTGCAGGTGGGAGTGATTCCATGGCCGATGATTCTACTACTATTGCAATAACTGGAACTGATAATATCTTACGTAGGTAGGCTACTTCTAATGCTTCTTGGACTGCTACATATTCTCCTGATACTAACGAAGAAAAAGAATTCTTACTTGTTATAACTAATACATCAACTACTTCTGGTATTACAATTACACACCCCACTTCGGGTTATAATAAAGTAGTCAATCTTTACGGTTCTTCTACTTTAGTAATTCCTGCGTCGAAAACGGGAGAAATCGCTGTTACTATCGGTAAGAATTCCACCGGATCTTATATGTCATTTACCTGTGAAATAGAAGATTTATCATTAGCGGGAACACTCGAAGGAGTATTTATTCCTTTATCTGGAACTACTACTGGACATAATGTAACTGGTAATATTAAATTAACCGACGATATTTCTATTAGTACTTCTAATGATGATAATATGCTTATGTTCGATGGAGATACAATAAGAATTGGAAGTGATGAAGGTATTACTGATGTTACTATAGACTGTGGAGATTCTATCAATTTAAATGCTAATACTACAGTTGATGGAAATTTAACAGCAAGTTCTATTCGCAGTACTGGTATATTAAATGTAACAGGCGCAACTTCTTTATCTGCTATAGCAACAACTACACACATTTCTCCGTCTGCAGATAATACATATAATCTTGGAACTTCATCAACCAGATGGAATTCAATTTATGGAAATATTGGTAGATATGGAACTATTTATACATCTGATGGAGTATTTGAATCTTCTGATAGACGTCTTAAAACAATTCAAGGAGAGGTCGATCTTGATAAGGCATATGCACTTATTGATAAATGTTCTACTATTCTTTATTATTTAAATGAAGACCCTGATCAAAAAGAACAAATCGGTGTGATTGCTCAAGAAATTCAAGAATTTTTCCCTGAGATTGTTACTGAAAATGAGAAAGGATTTCTTAGTGTTGATTATTCTAGATTAACTGTCATCATTCTAAGAGTTCTTAAAGATCTCATAGATAGAGTTTCTAAACTAGAAAACAAATAATTATGGCATCAACTACTCATTACGGAACTATTCTTAGAGGCGAAGGTGAAACTACTTCTGGAACTTATTTCTATCTAGATTTTTACTGTGTGAGTTCTACATCTTCTTATGTAACTTGGCGATCTTTTGGAACTACTGTATTGACTGTATATACTCCAAGTTCAGTAAATCAAAGTAGTGCAGTTGGAACATATACTTCGTTATACGAAGCGAGTAGCTTGGGAACAGGAATTGGAGAAGGAAGAATAACCGTATCGGATTCAGTATTATATTACGGTCTTGCTACAAATGCTCAAATGAGAACTATAGCGTTGGGAACTGATGATAGCCGCACTACTTTATTTAAATTATTACTAGGATCAAATACATCATCTGTAATAAGCAGTACTGCTGCGGCAGGCGTAGCATTGGGAACTTTAACTGTATATGATACGTTATCTACAACTAATGAAATTAAATGTATGCAGCCTGATGTTACTTATTACTTTTTGAGTACACCGAATTCAACGTCTTCTTCGATAGCTGGTTATTATACTAAATGGAAAATAGTTGCAACTTATTAGAGTGTAACTGGTAGTGGAAATGTAGTTCTATATGCTAATAATACTACAACTAATGGAATTGCAACCTGGAGTACTTCCACTTCTAATATGGTTGGAAATGGAGCAAGAAGTAATTTTTTCACTTATATTACTGTTCCAAGCACATATGTTTCTGGTAATATAACATATAATATAAAGAAAGTATAGTTCATCCCGTACGGTTCTACAAGTTAGTCAGGAACTTATACAAACAGTACGTCAAACCGATACCATTTTTCTTATTTGAGAATGACAGTAGCGTCATCAAATCAAGAAAGTACTGACACTAATAAACTTACTACTTTAAGTGCAATGTCTAATAGTAATAGCATATTAGTGGACTCTCCAAGCAAATTATACTTAGGTGACGAATCTCCTAAATATGTAGATTTGACTTATAAACCGTTGGCAGAATAGGGAACTGTAGAAGATCCTGTAACATATAGAGTATATGTTTTAAAAAGAACAGGAGAAACAGGAAGATATAATTATACTGCTAGTTTTACTCCAAGTGGTACAAGTGCTGTGACAGCGACTGCATCTATTACGACTTCTACTAGTGCGGTAAATACTGATTTAGATGGAACATGGTATTCTTTAGGTACTATTTCTTCAACCGCTTCTACGGACAATTTAAAAAATCATGTTACTTTAACTAGATAGTTAAGTACAAGTACAACAGTAGAGACATTAGACTTTGTATGTTCATATAATTCAGGATTCTATTTTGCACCTTAGAAATAGCTTTATACTATTAGTCCGATGTTTGCTTTTGAAGATATAGAAGATCCAACTGATGCTATAATTAGGTTTTACGGATAGATGAATATAAATGGATATATTGTATCCGGGTATAACGGAAATTATAATCGAGGAGTTGCTGTTGCGGAGCCACAATATACTTATAATGGACATACTTATGCAGCGTTGGAACTTGACAATGGTTCTGGGGTAATGCAAAATTAGACTCAATTGTATTTCGGATTAATAGGAACTTTAAGTGCTTCTATCACTGAACTTGAGGTAAGGTTAGGTAGAGAATTCTAGACTACATCACATATACAAACTATAGTAACTCCTTCAGATACTCAATTATATTTGTTGGTATTAATCACAGAAATAGGATAATATGAAAAGTAGAAAAAAGAAAATATTTTTTAAACCGTATACAGAAGATGCGATTACATATTTTCAAGTTACGTATGAAGGAACTGGACATTGGACAGCTGATGTAATTCCTACATCCGTTGCCCAAGGAGATACTTATACATTAGCTTTTGAAATGGAACCCGGATATACTTTAATGGCGGGTAGTTATACTATAAATGGAATAACTACTTCTATTACATCTTCACCTATTACTATTTCAAATGTTCAAGACGATATTATAGTATCTCTTTATGCAAAAGCTAATATGTATACGCTAACTAGAAATTTAACAAATTGTAGTTGCATAGTCGAATGTCGGAATTATGAAATTTCAGATACGTCAATATTGAGTTATAATGACGTTTTAACAATAAAAGTTCCTATTCCTTCAGCTTATTATTCTCTCAATAGCGGTTATACTACAACAATGGGAGGAACAACTGTTAATACAAACTGGACGTCGGAATATGATTTAACTGTTACAGGAAATATAGTAATAACTGCTTCTGCAACATTAAGTAGCTTTTATGTTGTTAATATTTACAATGAATCTGGAACTTTAGTAAGTAGCACACAATATACTCCAGGTTCTAGTTTTACTCTAGATCACGATTGTATTTCATCAGATGGGCAAACTTATTATACTTCAGGAACAGTAATAATTGTAAATTCAAATATGAATCTATATTATTGCACTAGGCTTCCTGATTTAGCATATGTTAATTTTGCTGCAACAAGAATGAACTCTTAGACAGGTAGTTTATCTACCGAACTATATATATATGGAGGTGCAGAATATACCCAATAGCTTGGAGATGTATGTACTATTGAAGTAGCTGATTATGATTTAACTATTCATTATGCTGATAATGCTACTGATAGAAACTGGGATGTTTATCTTTATGATAGTAGTAATACACTACTATATTCTATACTTGAATCTAGCGGAACAGTTTATAGAAAAGAATTAGATAATAGTAAAATTACACATAATTATCTTACATATATCAGAGCATCACATAACGATGAACGCGATTTATATGAAAGATGTATCAAGGTTACTCATTCTAGCACAGAAGAGTGGAAAGATTCAAATCGCGACACTTTAGTTCATAAGGTTATATTTAAAATTGGAAACACTACTGTATATACTTATAATATTGATTATAGTAATATAACAGGAAGAGATGGAATAGTAAAGACATGTTATGGTTCTTAGTTAGAATATGATAATTCAACTGGTGCGATAAATTCTTATGTTGAAATATGGAAAGACCCACTTGCCAATAAAAAATGGATGTATAATGCAGCTGCTTATTATGCGACAAATGATCCTAATGATGGTGGTATTTCCGTATATGGAAGAAGTACTAATTATGGTGCCGGAACACATACTGTTGAGATGTATACATAGCCGTTTTGGGCTAAGACGGAAACTACTCCAAGTGGAAAAGATTCTTCTTTTGTATCTTGTAAAGGCCAAGGATATGATGGATATGGTGAACAAGTTATATTTTTTAAAGTTTTACACTTTACAGACTCAGATGAAACAATTAGTGTCTCTGATCAATTAGATTCAACCGTAGAATTGGTAACTCCTTAGTATACTTTTAGTAATGTGTATATCGATTGGGATTCGCTTGAAAGTTATACAGAACTGTGGTTTAATCCAGAGAACGACGACTCAATGTTTATTGACACTGAAAAAGACGGTTCATTCTTTAGAATTAGTAGAGTTGAAAGAACTTCAGACTGGTATATGATTGAAATATTACATAATGCAATTATGAGTGTTGGAATCGGAGATTATAGTTTTATTTTTACTAATTCAACAAATAACACTGAACAACGAATTGACATTATAGATGTTCCTAAGGATGATGGAGCAACTCAATATAAATATGAATGTGTTATCTAATTTTATTACATATGTATATATATTATTATAATTCATCGTTTCATCATTTTAAAGATGAACAATTAAATTTAAACGTAGTTTCTAATCAGCAATCCAATTATTTAAATGGAGATGCGTATCTTTTAAATGAAGAAGAAATGGAATTTCTTCAGAAATATCCGAAAGCTTCTATTTAGAATATATTTAATAAAGCTGTATCTAATGATTATACAGAAGAGTTAAGAAAATTTTCTTATTAGAAATATTCCGATACTCTCTTCATTACTTGGCAAAAATATCTAGCTTAGGGCAAAGAAGAAAAAGCAGAAGAAACTAAACAGGCTTGGCTTAACAAGGTAAATGAAATAGAAGAAAAATATCCTTATTTTTATTAATTATGTTACAACACTTACTAACAAAACTACTTAGAGATCTCGCTGATCGTCTCGACGCTGGAAACTCTACAATGACTGATGAAGAATTAATGACTGCTTTAGAAACCTTAGAATAGTACGATACTACTGCTCGTATTTCAAAAGATCAAGCTTGTAGTTTACTAAATATATCTAGATCGTCATTTGACTCATTAGTTCGTTTAGGAGAACTTCCAAGAGGTAAGAAGATTAGAGGTTTCAAAGAATTGTTTTGGACTAAATCTGATATATTAAAATATGACAAACAAAGAATGGAGAAAACTCGCAATCATTAGCTTTAAATATACTCCGGTAATTACTTCAGGAGTAATGCTCCTTCATGTAGGATTACTTCTATTAGGAATATCATTAGGATTTGCTGAAGCGTTTTGCGGATTAGCTCTTCTTCCTTTGATTGTGACTTATTGTCTATCGAAAGGTTTAGGGTTTTGTAAGATGCATAGAATGTTTATAGATTATACTGCAAAGATGTATATTTGCATTCAATGGCAAACATGGATTGGATTCGGTATAATCTTAACTACCTATCGTTGGCTCATGTTAATACTTGGAATAGGAATGTTTATTTATTTCGCATTTCACTTTAAAGAATTTAAGGTTTGTAAACCTATATATTAATAAAAACCTCGACTCAGTAACGGGCCGAGGTTTTTTGTTATCGTTTATTTCTAATTATTTTCTAATTATTAATTTAATTACTATTTTAATCAATTAATTTAACTATAATCATTTTCTTCTTGGCATTGTGTTCTTAATTTTTTCTAATACCGTACTATTACATTGTAAGACGCGTCAATTGTTTAACTTTTAAAAAATTAAGAAAATGTCAGAAGAAGCAAAAACTTATGTATTTGGAAATGATTCTAATTCTCTCATTCCAGCCTTGATGAATAATAATGGTTTTGGTGGTAATATGGGAGCTTGGTGGATCATAATTATTTTAGCTGTTCTTTGGGGTAGAAACGGTTTTGGCAACGGTTAGGATTTATCATCTCTTTATTCTACCCTTACTAGTGGTTAGAACAGTAATCTTGTAATGGATGCAATCGCTGGTAATAGTACTGCAATTAGTCAATTAGCTCAGACTATTGGTACTTCTACTGCTGATTTGCAATAGGCAATTTGTTCAGTTAATCAAAGTATTATGCAAGTAGGTAATCAAGTAGGCATGTCAGGTATGCAAGTACAAAATGCAGTAACTGCTGGTAATGCAGCTCTTGCTACTTAGATTCAATAGGCTGCTTGTAGTATTAATAACGGTATTACTACTCAGGGCTATGAAAATAGAATTGCTAATAGTGACCAAACTGCGATTTTAGGCTCGAAAATAGATGCGCAAACTACTTTATTAACTTCGGAGTTTTGTGCCCTTAAAGAGCGTGAGATGCAGGCTAGAATCGATCAATTAATCGAAGCCAATAGTGGTTTGAAGAGTCAGATTGATAATGCAAATCAAACAGCTGCAATTACTAATTATGTTAATGGGCTTATTGCCCCATTGACTACAACAGTTAATGAAATTAAAGCAGCAACACCTAGTACTGTATCGGTTCCTTATCCGCAATTAACTGCAATTCCTTAGAGCTATCTTTACGGATATAATGGATCCATTTGGTCTTAAGAAAGGAGGTATTCATGACTCCAATTAAAATTATAAATCGAATAGGATTTCCAGCTATAGAATCGATTAGTAATACCTTGACTACTACCGCATCTACTTATACTTTTAATCAACATTAGAAAGCTGTTGAATATTTTCAAGGCGGTGTATTTATTAAAATTAGTAATACTCCAACAGCTCCAGAAACTGCAGTGCCTATATTATTTGAAACTCAAGGAGTAAGTAATAGTGCAGTTGCCGTATATGATTTAGAAGGAACAGCTTTGACTACTGAAACTTTTCCAGGAGATGGGATTTATTTAGGTTTTGTAGAAGGTAGTAAAGTATATTTATTAACAGTTTAAGATAATTAATTATGTTTCAATCATTACGCTAGAATAGTTAGATTTATATCTTTCATAAGAATTAGCCTTTGATAGAAATCGGGTATGTAACTACTGTTTCTCCTCCTAAGCCTAAATACGCAGTACCTCCAACTTTTGGTCAACAACAAGATATGGTAGTAGATATTACAGTAAAAGTTAACGGCTCGTTAATTAACTATAATTCTCTTCCTGCCAATCTTGATATTGCAGATTCTTATAGTAATGGAGAATCTATTTCCATTTCAGATAATAGAGAAGCGATGAATGCAGAGATACTAGCATGTAAATAGAAAAGTTAGGATATAATAGATAGTGTAGAGAATCATAAGAAAATGATAGAATAGTTTAATTAGATATTGGAAGATCTCAATCCTGAATATGCTGAAAAGCAACAATAGTAGAATGAAATTAATTTATTAAAAGGAAAAATGGCAGATATTACAGACACTCTTACTACTTTAACAGCTATGATTGAACGTTTGACAAAGGAGGATTAGAAATGAATAGAATGTGGGAAATAAGAGAAGGCTGGACTGGCGATAAACATTACGGTATGCACAGTGCAGAAGATAAAGCTTACGAATGTGGTTTCGAAGATGGGTACAGAAAAGCTATGGAAGAGATGAGCTCATAGTATAATGAGCATAGAGGAATAAGGAGATATTAATTATGAGATTAGATGCACGAGCACATTTTCCTGAAGGTATGGAAGAATATTTAGGATATTATGGGTGGCATTTTTCTAAGAAGATGGAAGAGTGGGCAGCATCTATGATGTATAAGGAAGTGAATGGAAACAAATAGTATATTACTCCATATACGAAAGAAAGTTTAGAAAAGATACTAAAAATGGACGGAGGAGTAACATATGATGCAGTTTATATTGCAAATATGTGCAAATCGGATTTCTTAGGATCTTCCATAACTGACGAAATTCATTTAGTAAAATATGTTAAAGATGTTTGTGAAGATTCCGATTCTTATGAAGGAATGCCTTTTACTAGATTCTATGCAGATTGCATAGGTAGCGGTAAATAGATAAACTGGAATGATTTATTATGATAAAAAAGACGGGTTTGAATAAAATCCGTCTTTTTTATTTCATAAAAGTAGAGAAAAACCGTATAATTACATATAGTATATCTATATTTAGACAATGTCTTAATCAATAATATATGGGTAAATCTAAAAAGAAAAAAGGAACTAAACAGACGTTAGAATACGTCGAAAGTGAATTTCGTTGGCACTGCAAATAGCTTAAGTGTAAAAATCCTAAACAAAAAGAATTTCTTAGAGTAATTGATTCTCACGAAGTCTCTATTTGTACAGGAGTTGCAGGGTCAGGAAAAACCTATTTAGCTTTGGCTTACGCTTTAAAAGCGTTGGAGAAAAAAGAAGTAGAAAAAATTGTATTAGTTAAATCAGTTACTACTTTGGATGCTGAGGAAATCGGTTTTCTCCCAGGGGATGAAATGCAAAAACTTTCTCCTTTCATGGTTAGTTACTTCGGCAATATTGATAAGTTAATTGGTGAAGAAGCGCGTAAGAAATTAGTCGGAGAGGGAAAGATTTAGATACAGCCACTTGCCTATATTAGAGGTATTACTATTGATAATAGTATTATTCTAATAGACGAGTGTCAAAATCTCACTTTAGATACTTTTAGATCAATAATAACACGTATTGGAGAAAATTCCAAAACTGTTATCATGGGAGATACAGAATAGATAGATCGTAGAAATAAACGAGAATCTATTCTTTCGAAACTTACCGAATTATTTAAAGATTCTGAAATAGTAGGAACTTGTGAATTTACAGATGAAGACTGTGTTCGTAATCCTATTATTCCAAAGATTCTCGAAAAATTAAGAACACTCTAATAAACAATCTATCTAAATCAGGCTACGAATTTAGCGACGCAAAATGGACGAACCATTCTAGATAGATAATATATGGCTGGAGAGGATTGGGTTTCTTTCCAGCTTCTAAAATTTAATGCTTATGAAATATAGAAATGTGAGAAATAATATAATCCTTAAACAAGGCGGATAGATTCCGAAATATTAGGAGGGTGGAGAACTTAGAAAAAAAGTAATAGAAAAATATAGATTAAATCATCCAGAACTAGCATCTGTTCCGGATGATGCTTTGTATAATATTGCAACAACATAGGCAGCTACTGAATACGCAAATGAAGATGAAACATCTGATCAATTATCAGCACTAACAGCATAGAACCAAACTTCTTATGATACTATGCTTCAATCAGCCGGATTGACATAGGATGAAGTGGATGCTAAAAAAGCTGATTTAACTGCTAGAGGAGTGATATCTAATACAACTTCTACTACAACTGATACAACGACTACTAGTAGTCCATCTTTTACGGATAAGTTTGCTGCTGGTAATGCAGCTATGACTAACTCCAAACTCGGTTCAGCTTTAGGCTCTGCCGGAATGACTGATATGATCGGTGGTGCTGCTAAAGCTGCTTCTAAAGCTTTAGACGCTGTAGACAACGCTCTGATGGGAGACAAGAATTTCGGAGCTTAGTCTGCTGCTATCGATTAGTTAGCTGATGGTGCTGCTAATGCAGCTATTGATATTGGTTCAAAATTCGGGCCTATGGGTGCTGCGTTTGGTGCTGCAGCTGCTGGCGCTATCAAAACAGCTAATTTCATTTCAAAAGCTGGTGGTCAAACTGTTTAGGGATTCGATGTAAATATCAACTCTTCTGGTTATAATGATTTAGGTCATATGGAATCTTCATCTTCAAGAGATTTTGGAGCTTTCATAGGACTTGGGGGATTAAACAGAGGAAAAATGCAAGCTAAACTAGCTCGTAGAAATGAACAAGCTAGAATGGCGTTAAATGCTGCTGAAATTGCCGATGATCAAAAATTTGAACAAGAAGCGAGAAGTAACAGCGTAGAAAATACTTTAATGAATAATCAAATTGCGCTAGCTGGCGGACTTTAGACTAATTTACTTGGAGCATGATGAATTATATATAGTATTGTAAGAGTGGGATAAATATTAAAAAATCTCACGAAGGAAAATTTACAGATTATTGTGGTGGTAAAGTAACTGAAGAATGTATTGAAAAAGGTAAACATTCTACAAGTGCAGCAGTAAGAAAAAGAGCAACTTTCGCTGCAAATGCC
>R02__coassemble_298_pt1 | contig 15420 bp, 26 predicted proteins | sample R02__metabat2_low_PE_022 | metagenome-assembled genome bin R02 | reverse complement strand
AATTTCTTATAGTATATAATATCCTAGGAATCATTTGCATCAGATTCAGAAGTAAAAGCTAGATTAGATGATATTATCTAGCACATAATAATAGTCCTTTCTCCAGAAACAGAGGAAGTAAAAACTATATCTAATTAGTATAGATATGAGTCTTACCCACATAAAAACTATAAAGATATTAAAATCTATCCAATATTTACATACCTTCCACAATGTCCTTATTTAAATAAGTTTGACTATAATTCTAGTGGAAGCTTAGAAGCAAATATTGTAACTTGGAGATACCAATACGTGTAGGATAAAGATGGCAACTCTGGAATGATACTAGATTTTAGCATAGATATGGTTAAAGAAGGCACTACGTTTGCTATTTATGGTCAAACCCCAGATTCAGATTGCCACATTATTAATAAAGGTATTGTTGACGGAAATTATGTTAAAACCGAAGATTGCACAGATGCAGCAGAAGTTAATGAAGATGCATACACTTTAGGATCACAAAATAATGAACTCAACTAGTATATTTCTACTACAAGCGATAATATCATACTAAATGCATATTATTGTACTAATATTAAAGGCCCACAGGTTTTATATGCAGTATTTAAAAATAATAATAGTTACTTGGTAGTTCCAATATTTTTATGCTCTGCAATAAATAAATATTTCTCTAAATATACTAATTATATAGCAAGCTCTTCTTAGATATTTGCGGATAATGAAATTACTAAATTAGCTGGGTATGATTTTCTCGATTCGATTGAGTATATTGCTAATATAGAAGATCCAGAATTAGACGGATCGGTTGTAAGTTCACTTACTATTAAATGTACCCCATAGTACACAAATAGCTATCCTTATTTAACTTTATCTAAGAATTATAAAATCACAGATTTAGAATCTACTATTTCTTCTGATTTTACTTTAGAAAGTACTGATGAACAGCATTTAAAAAATCAATTCTATTTTACATTAGACAATTCATAGTTTAAATATTCTACAGTATCTATAGGCAATGCTGTTTATCAGCTAACCTCTGGAATTTATTAGACAGATAATGCTGCTACAATGGGATAGTTATATACCAATACCTATGAATGTTTTACTCATTATGTAGTAGCTACTTGTTAGCCTTTGGATTTCGGAGATTATGTCGATGATGAATTTAAAGAAATAACTAGTTATACTATATGGAAAGATTCTAAAGGCAATGAAGATTTTCATATTGGTTTAGTAAATAGTGATCTTACTACAACTACGGTAAATGATTATACTTACATGATAATCTCGTTATTCTATAACTCTAAGTAGTATAACTTTGCATTACCTAGCAATCTTTACTATTGGACTAAAACAATTGGTTCTAATAGCAAACTATATGTTTCTGACATAAAAATACTAAATTGGCCCGAAGGAGATAAATTTCAGATTACTTTAAAAAGTCGAAAGCAAGAAGGTAAAGCAACAGCATCAGAGGAAAGTGGTTATAAAGATTTAATAGAAGAAGAGGGTAAATCCTATAGTTCTATACTAGAGGGATTCACATAGGATATTGTAGTAGATATTCCACAAGATGAAATTACTTTATCTAAAGAAATTAGTATTCTAAAGCCGTAGTTTGATTCTAATGTTTCTATGGATACTTCCTCAATTAAATACCATGATATTGATGGGGTTACTGAAATAACTGGAGTTAACAGCCCAGATGAAATCTATTTTAGAGAGTTAAAAAAATCAATTCCTGGAATTGGCTATAATAATGGTGTAGTATTAAACGATGCTACCAACTATTCTTACCTAGACTCTAATTTTATAGTTAGGGATGTAATTTCATCATCCTATAGTTTAGATGACCTTTAGGATATTACTCCTAATGATTAGTATAGCTTGGAAGCATTCAAAGTATATCCGAAATATTAGATTTTAGATAGTTCAAGCTATTAGGGTAATCCACTTGGTGTCTGCTGTAAGTTTACATTTAATTTAGCATACTTTGATTATTCAGATACAGCCAAATATGTAACTAAAGGATGCATATACCAAGTGCAGTGTAATACAGAAGGTGAACTAATATTTAAACCATTTAATAGCGAAACACTTAGTATATCTGTGTATTATAGTAATGACATGGATACAGTAGAATTTACTCGTTTTATTAATGTTTCATATACAGATTTGCAAGGATTAACAATACAGAAGGCTATATCAAAATATATAAGTAGTGATTATATATTTGATACAGATACTAATGATTCCTACCCAGATTGTAATATTTCTGAAGGAGGATGCACATTTAATGATTCTAATTGGAAGTTTAGTAAGGAACTTAACTCTGAGTATTACTTAACTAATTAGTATAAATTTAATCCTTATCCATTTAGGGATTTTATTAACAACCCTCAGCCATTTTCAAATTCACGATATTATTTTAGTAATAATGCTCTGGATAGTTTTATGACAAATCATAAAATTTCTATTACTGATAATAATAAAAATGATATATTAACTAAAATAGGCACTACGACACAAGAAAATTGTTTTTTACAATGGAATGGCTATAAGCCTCTACAAGTGTAGCTTATTAAAGATAATTTGGATAAAAAGTTATGCCCATGGAAAAAGAATGTATATGCTGTAAGCCCAACCACCTCTTTCGATAAATGTCCTAGACTATATAATTTAAATGTTATACAATGAATTTAACAGGTTCTCTTTGTGTAAGATATACATTAACAGGAGATTTAGAATCTACATATCGCCCATTACATAATCTGTATAGCACGAATGAATTAGATACTAAAGACTTTAGGTCTACTAAATTACTATTTGACCTAAAGCATCCTGTACATTTTTAGACTTAGGTTTCATACGATAATTCTACTAATCTAATTATTAATGATAACCAACATAAGCCTAGATTAATAAATACATACTTTGCACCTATTGAAAATGATTAGTATCTATTAACTCCACATATTGGCGATGATAATACTAATGTTTATAAAGAAGATAATTTAGATTTAAATACTTCTTTATATAAACTATCTTACAAGATTCCTAAAATCACATTTTCGGGATTAGAAGATGGTGGACAATTACAAGTAGGTAGTTATGTATTTTATATAAAAGCATCAGACGAAGATGGGAACACTACTGATATATTAGCTGAATCTGGAATAATACCTGTAACAACGGATTCTGGAGGGTATGCTAATATGAGATCTAATAAGGTAATCCATCTTAAGATATCTGGAATAGATACTGAATACTCACATGTAAAGATATATTTTAGTAGATCTACTTCAAATATTCATGAGCATGCTATAACCACATGTCACACTTTAGGTCATTTATATCCATTACTTGATGATGGTTCTTGTGATTTAATAATATCTGGATTAGAAACTATTTTGGATATAGATGAAAGTGAGATTAATACACGTTATGCGATTAACGATTATGTAAGAAGTTCTGCTATTGTAAACAGTAGATTGTTTTTGGGAAATGGAACTGTAAAATATGCAGATTATGAAATGCTTCGAGATTTAAGTAGACGAATCTTGCCAGTATTAAACACTGATAAAACATTAGAGAATTTGTATAAACCGTTTTACAGTGAACCTTCTAATGTTTATAATTATGTAGGGTACCACCCTTATGAGATTTATAGATTTGGTATAGTTTACATCTATGCAAACAACAGTGTTTCTAATGTGTTTAATGTTTGCGGCGTAAACAATCTTACTACAACAATTGCAACAGATATTGATAATCTTGACATCATAACGAAAAAAGAATATGAGCAGAACGAGTTTACTAACTATAGAACTGCAAGATTCTTATCAGAATTAGATACTGATAAATATTAGCCTATAATATAGCACACTCTTACTGAAGATGGATTTTAGAGTGGAGATGTTTTAAATGCTGACTATGTAGCTAATCATCCAGATCTTTTAAATAGTGAACTAAATACAAGAGGTGTTTGCTATATAAATCCTAAAACAGATAATATACAAACAATTTACGGAATTGATTTTAAATTCCCAACTTATGTAAGAGCTAAATTAAAAGACCAAGGAATTATTGGATATTTCTTTGTTAGACAAAAGAGAATATCTTTAAAACTATGCGAATTTGTGGGAACTAGAGTATTTGAGAATACTTATACTCCTGCTATTCCTACAACATCTTCTTATTAGTATGAATCATATACTGATGCTACTAATAGAACAATCCACGATTATTCTGCAAGAATTAGGAAACCTGGTTCTAGTATTAAAGGTTGGACTTATAAGAAATCTGTTCCTAATGATTCCTCAGAAAGTAATTTCTCTTACAAAGGTAAATATGTAGATGAAAATGGATACTGGGGAAAATACTCACTAACCTACGAATCTGATTCTTTATAGGATAAAACAGTAGCTGGCTTTTGTCCAGACTATGAAATGAATATTGCTTATTTTAATAACCTGTTTACTGGTGGGGAGTATAAAGTTATGCCACTTGAAGAAGTTACTTTTTCTGGCGGAGGTTCTCTTATAACAGGCAAAACAGTATCATATCAGAACTGTGGAAGATTAAGAATAGGCTCTAATGATAATTCTTCTTAGGAATACAACTATTCCAATTTAGCAAGTGCTAATATAATAGGTGTAGAAGATAATGTATCTTTACTATCTATCTCTGAGGATGAAGAAAATTATTATTTTAGCTCACAAGTAGGAAACCAAGCCGATAAATTTTCATATAAAGGTGTTGGTGGAGATTATGTAGAAGCCTGCGATTTTAAGCATTTAGCCAATCTGAGCGACGATAATGGTAAAGGTGGGCATTCTAATGATGATACATATTACACAAAGTGGACATGCCCTAATAATAGAATTCGGGGAATTTTTAGTCCATATATAGGATTGGTAATGTCAAATCCAGATAACTACGCTAAAAGAAGATGTATAGTATACCCAACTAATTTTTAGGCTAGTTCAATAGAAACCTATAAAAAGATGAGAATGCTCACTAAGGGTATTTATTACGCTATGGGAGATAGGTACTCTATAGATGATGATATTCCTACATAGTATAGAGGAGATTGTTATACCTGTCAATTCACACATAGAATGAATCGAAATTTCCAAGATGCAACTAACCCAAGTAATGACATCATTGTGTCAACAGTAGGTAGTGCTTGCCCTACAGTTTGTTTCGTAAAAGCAGGCAGTCAAGGAAAAGGAGATTCTATGTACGGAGATGGAAGTGCTAACAAATGTGGATTGGTAGAAAAAGATGTTACTGGTAAAAATGTATTAACTAATGATGCATTAGACATTGGTGTTTCTTATAAAGATAATTGTAACATAGGTGATCTAAATGCGGTTTAGTTAGGTACATGGGTATCATTCTGGATTAGAACTGATAATAACTATGATTTACGTTCTGATGACCACACTAATGCAACTGAGAAACTTCAAATGGGTGGTTGGAGAACTAGCTATCCACAGCACTCTTTATATTATGGTGGTAGCCATAAGATAAAAGAATCTGATGCTTACAATTTTGGATTAAGTATTTCTGGAGGAGTTAGACAATATACTTGCATTGAAAATGATTCGTATGATAATGTCTATTATAAAAACAGAATATTTTATTCTAACCCAGATATAACTTCTTATTTTGTAAATGGAATGAGGATATTCATTTCTAATTGTTATCAAGACTATGATACCTCTTACGGTGCAATAACTAAATTAATAAGCTGGTATGGTGATTTACTTGCTATATTTGAATATGGTATATGCGTAATACCAGTTAATGAAAGAGTAACTACAGGAGAAGGAGTTGGGGGTGCTGTCTATCTAAATACTAATAAAATATTAGCAGACACACCTAAAGTATTATCTCCAATATATGGAACTTAGTGGGAAGAATCAGTAGTTTAGACTCCTTCTTATGTATATGGAATTGATACTAAAGCTAAAAAGATATGGAGAACCAATGGAAGTTAGGTAACTATTATTTCTGATTTTAATATCTAGTCTTTTCTAAATGATAATCTGAATTTATAGACTATAGAATCTGAAATAGGTAAAACCATACTTAAAGCCCATTATGTACAATATAAAGGAGACGTAATATTTACTCTTTATAAATATCATTCTGATACTAATAAAAATGTATTATGGAGTATATGTTGGAATGAAAATTCAGATATGTGGACTACTCTATATTCTTGGATTCCTTCTTATACTGCAAATCTTAGATCTACCTTAGTTAGTTTAAATTATGAATAGACTAGGTAGATGTATCTTAATAATGCTCTAAAAGCTTATACAGATAACATAGAAGAAGGTATAGAATTAACTGATGAAGAAAAAGAAAACTACACCAATATATATGATACTGAAATAAAAGGTACTTCTTATGATGGTGTTATTGAAATTAGAGAAACTACATCAGATTCCACAGATTTTACCAATATGAAGTCATATTGTTACAAGCAAGATGTAGTATTAAGTGGGGATAAAGTTCATGTTCCTAAATTTGAAAAGACTGATGGGTATCTAGTACTTAATAATAGTAAATTAACTACTCAAGCTATTTTATTATTAGAATTACTATATGTAAAATAGAAAAATTACAATTCTACTATAATTAATTATAGTGATACTGCTTTATAGTTTGATAATACTACCATTGCTTTACTTAATAAGTCTGAACAGTTGGAAGATGGGATCTATGTAATGAATGGAACAATTGATGATGTAGGAGAGTCAAATGTTTTAGTATTTGATGAATCACTGAAAATATTATATTATTATAACGATAGCAATATTACTAAATATGAATTAATAGCTTTTGGGCCTAAGTATAATATTTACAAACATGGCTTCTCTAACTTCGTTGGTTAGACTGAAGAAATTAAACCTACTGTTTGGTATGATAAATTACATCCTTTTGAATTAGAATTCGTAGTGATTGATGATCCTACAACTAATAAATAGTTTGAAAATTTAAAAATACTGAGCAATAAAGCTGAGCCTGAATCATTCCACTATGAAATAGTAGGAGAGGTATATGATTTTGCAAAAGACAAACTTAACGCTTATTATAGACAAGAAAAGTTAAGGAATCTTTGGCATGATACATACCAGTCTTAGGATTTTGCAATTAAATATGATCCTTATTATATAGAATTGTTACCTAGATTACAACAACGACCTTTGTATCATATTGAGAATGAGGAAGTTGTAATTAATAATAATTATAAGGATGAAGATGGTAATACATTGTATGCTAAGTCATTTAGTCCTTGGTATTATTATTCTAGAGTTCACAATCCTAATTAGATCGAATCTTACTATTATGATAGTCTTGTTTAGAATTATAACTATGATGGTTTAGCTGGTTCAGAGATCGTTTGGGATAGAAGACTGGATGATTTCAAACTATAGATTCACCAAAAGGGAGTTGACATTGCAAAACCAGGTGGAATCTTAAGAGGTAATATGAAATACCTTGATAACTTCTGGAATGTAACTATTCCAACTATTTAGTTTAAAGAAAAGAATGAAACTAAATGGAGTGAAAAAACTTATACTATAGAATAGATAATCGATATTGATTCATCCACTTTAGTTAAAATTCCAGCAGGAACTTATCAAGAACCACCATTGCTTCCTTTAATAGCTCCGTATGTCCAGTTTAAGGATTCTGAAGGTAACATATCTACTTCTTCTGGCTTCAATAGTCAAGAGGAAAGTAAGGCAGATCCAACGCTCATAGATACAGTAGCTAGAGAAATGCACTTAACCAATAAAGACTTTGATTATGATAAATCTAGTTGGGGAGAACGCTAGGAAGCCGCAATTTAGGATAGGTATATGAAAGTAAGAATCAGATACTCTGGAAGAGATAAAGTAGTATTGCAAGCAATTAAAACTTTTTATAAAGTAACTAACGCATAATGGAATATTTAAAATATTGTAATTAGCCTTTAGGAATTTTAGATAATAGGAAACAATAGAGTGCTACTGGTTCAGGAACTACTGCAGGGAATGCTATGATGGGGACAGCCCAACAAGCGGCCTAGTAGTTTTCTTCTAATATGACCTCAAGTATGATTTAGAATGGAATGTCCAACCTAGGTGGGTAGGCTATGAATTCTTTGAAATCTATGAAGCCTTCTCCTGCAGGTGCTGCAGGTATGGCAGCTGACTTGGTTTCTAATTTCTTACCTGAGAAGTCCGAATATAAGGGAGATAAAGGTGGCACTACACAATCTCTAGATGGAGTATATGATAGAATTTCAGATGGCATAGCTATGGTTCCTGGATGGGGAACCGCAGCTAGTGCCATTATGAAAGGTGCTAAAGTTGTAAATTAGGGTATGAATGCTATTGGTGGTGGCACCGATGGTATGACTGGAGCTGACGCAGTATTTGGCAGTAATATATCAATGCTAGATCCGACAATGTATACCCTAGGATTAATTAATGGATTCACAGGAAAGAAATCAGATACTTTTGCGAAAAATAATTCTGTATTTAACTAGATAGGTGTCAGCTATGGTGGAACTAATAGTTTGGCTAATTTAGCAACGACTAAATCTGGTAAAAAATATGGAGGACTATTTTCTAATGGAGCTAGAAAGCAAGCTAATGCTTTAATGAATAATGCACGTTAGTAGCAATCTACTATGAATATGATTGCCGATAATGGTGCTATGAATACTGAAGTATTATCTAACTAGGCGTCTTTAATGAATAATGCTTCTATATTTGAACAATCAGGAGGACTTGATATGAATAGTATGATGGCAGCAAAGCAAGGTGCCAAAATCAACTTAACGACTTTAACAAGAGCACGCTATGCATTAAATCATCAAACGTAGGAGATTCCACAGCATAAAGAAGGAAACAAAATCAATCTTAGGAATTAGGTATTTCCTAAAAATGTTAGTAGAGCTATAAGGCTTGCTAAAACTGGAGTTAAAATACCACAAACTAGTGTATATAATTTTGAAGATTGTGAACTAACTGATGAGATGATTTCTTCTTTACTTGGAGCTACTCCTTTATATAAAGATGGTGGATAGATGAATCTTATCCCAGAAGGTGCTTTACATGCACATAAACATCACATGGAAAATGATGAAGACATTACTAAAAAAGGAATACCTGTGGTGGTAGAAGGAGAAGGCGGACATTTAGAGTAGCAAGCAGAAATAGAAAAGAACGAGATTATTCTTAATAAGGAACTTACCGATAAATTAGAATCTTTATATAAAAAATATTACTCAGAAGATGTATCATCTTAGGAAAAAGATAGTTTGGCTATAGAAGCCGGTGAGCTTTTAGCCGAAGATATTATGACTAACACAGATGACAGGACTGGGTTAATGAAGTAGATAAATTAAGTGTAATTCAAAAAAAAACAATGCCAAAAATTAATTACAGTGAGGGCAGAAAAGCCATACAGTCTATAGCACGTTTACTACCCAGTGAGTCTAAATCTCTTGGATCTAGATTTGCTGAAAGTCTGGCGCATGAGCCAAAAGTAGTTACTCCAAAAGTAGTTACTCCAAAAGTAGTTACTCCAAAAGTAGTTACTCCAAAGTTAATATAGAAACCAAAGGTTCCTCAAAAAATAGTATTTACAGAAGAACCAGAAGTGGTGCATGCTATACAAGAGCCTAGGATGGAATACAGAGTAAAAAGACTACAAAATCCTAGTGGAAGTGATTACTATCTAGTAGATCGTAATGGGGAAATTTTTGATCATAATGCTAATAAATTTGCTTAGAGTGCTGAAGAATTAAGCCCTGCTAGCGAAGATGCTCGTATAAACTATGAATTCGGAGATCCAAGAAATCCATGGTTTGGAGATTACCATGCAATGAGAACTCGACTACTAAGACGAGGTCCAGAAAGAGCAAAGCAACGTTATTTTATTAACCTTGGAAATGGGCGTGGGAATGCAGTTGAAAATCCACAAGAATTCGCTTCCATTTTTGGAGAAACTCCATCACTTAAAGCTCCACGAGTACAAAAAGAAGCAGAGGTATTAGCTGTAGAAAATCCTTATGCTGCACCAGAAATAAGTGATCCTTGGTATTATCAGCATACCAATGAAGCTCAAAATTTAGCCGCGTAGTAGCAATAGATAAATGAAATGAATGAGTTAGCTGCTCAGCAATAGTTAATGGACAGTCTTCCTGGTAATGAACAGGGTTTTCATTGGTTTGATATGATTTAATTAAATGGGGGTTATAAAAGCAACTGCTATTTCGGGATTAACTGCTGGCGGACTTGGGTTTGGGTTATCTAAGAATAAAACAGACTACGATACATCTACTGCGGTTAAAAGTAATGGCAAACGATTTAATATGTCTAGACTATATAGGTCTTAGGCAAATAATGGTAGATACGTATACAGAACAGCTGATGGTACAGTAGTATCAGATGCTAGTGGGAAGTTAACTAAAGATGCTTGGACTTATCTTGCATCTAAATATGGTAAAGATTATGCTAATAGAACATCTGCTAATATGATGGCTGGCAATATATGGCAGAATGGTAAATGGCGAGAAAACTATGCAGCTTCTGGAAACAAAACAGCAGATTGGGCTACAGCTACTAAAGGTAAAAATATGAAAACCTTTAACTACAAATTTGGTACTGGAATTAAAAATCTCAAATATGATGGTACTAAAGGTAGGGTTTCTAGTGAAGCATAGAAAGATGAATGGGATGATGAAAACACAGCTTTTGGTAATGCTGCTTAGTGGTTAGCAAGAAGAGCTGGTTTAAAGCTAAGTACTGGTGCTGCTTCAGCAATTGAAATGGGAGCTTATCTAATCCCAGGAGTAGGCACGGCAATATCGGCAGCAAATGCTATTGATGATATTCGAAAAGGTGACTACTGGGGAGCTGCTATGAATGCAGCATTTGCTATTCCTGGAATAGGAATGGTTGGTAAAGCATTAAAGGGAGCTAGTGGTCTTACTAAAATTGGTAAACTTACTTCTTAGTATGCTAGGCATGCCACTAATTTAGCCAACAGAGCTACAAAATTAAAAATTGCATCTTAGTCTATGAATGGAGTGCAGAAAGCTAGGACAATGCAGAGAGCTGCTGCTATGTAGCAGAAAGCAGCATTACATGCTACTAAAGCACGTAGATTAGCATAGGTACAAAATAGGACTACAGCAGCAACCGTTGGAAATGGCATGCAAAGAGTAGCCAATTCATCTATGGCCAAATATGCATAGCGAGCAGCTGGAATTGGTTTTGGGGCATAGCTTGCACACACTGGATATACAGCACTTAAACCTATGGTTAAAGGTTGGTACTATGGAGATAAATACACACCAGAAATGGCATTACAAGATTAGTTAAATAGTATGGATAACCAAGAATAGAAAGATACTTATGTAAATGACATGTATACTACAGCTTATGCTAATAATAATTTTGGTTATGGATACGATGCATAATCTATAAAAATAACTAATTATTTTAATTTAGAATGATATTTTATATTAAAACTTTTACTCTAGATTAAAAATAATTAGTTATTTTTAAAAATGCATTTTAAGACAATTTGGCAAGTTTTATTTTCTAACTGTAAGGACTGATCAAAAAGGCATTTAGAAGGCAGCTCACGGGATAAAAGTGAGAATCCGAAGGATTCTATTAAGTTTAGTTCAACGTTTAGGTTAATTTTAGTTATCCGAAAACTGAGAATCAGATACCAAAAACTGAGAATCACCAAAAATAAATTTTGGTATTTTTTCGAAATATTATAATTTGAATAAATTAAAAATATAATGGATGAGAAAATCAAAATTTACAGCATGTACAACTTTCTCATAAGGAAGAAGAAAGTTTAATAACTCCTCAAGATTAATTTGTTTATGTTTCAATTAGAAGACATATTAAAACTGCTAAAGAAAGAGATTTATATACCAAATAAAATCTAAACCAGAAATATCATTATGAAATTAAATAAAGTATTAGGAGCGTATCTTCAAGATCTCGGTTCACAAATAGCTGAATCTGATAAAAAGATATGTCCACAATTAATGGGAGAGTTAATCACCCTCTTATCTAAATTAGAAGAAGGGGCTGATAGCAAAAAGCCTGAAAGTTCCTTAATGGATAATATTGTTAAAGATATAAAAGATAAAAGATCAGACAAAGAAATGTCTCCAGAAGAATGTTTAATGTGTGAACTTGCTAATATGTTAGGTATTGGTGACCTTACACAGCCTGGAGAGTTTTCAATGGCACATAAGCCTACAGTAAAGATTAAGATTAAAAAAGTATCATCTTCTGACGATTTAAATAAAATTCTTAAAGAATTGAAAGAAGGCGGAACAGTAGATTTGAATACTATGAATGACCGACTTGGAGAAGTATTTGATTTAAACTCACTTCAAGAGATTATGGAAACACCTATGTTTAAGAAAGGTGGAAGTATAAATGGTGCACCAGCAGGAACAGGTGCAGCTAGAACACAATAGGAATTAAATAATACTATTGCTCGATTAAAAGAACAATACAAAAATGATCCCGAATTACAGAATCTTACTGAAGATCAATGGGCAGGAAGAGGTGATGGAAAAGGACATGTTGCTACTTTCTAGTATCGCGGAAAAACATGTATAATGACTGGAGATGGTCCTAAAGAATATAAAAAAGAAGGTGGAATAATAGATGAAGGAATTACTTTAAACGATTTTTTAAGTGACTAAGCCTAAATTAATAAAAAAAGAAAATAAATAGAAGGTGTCTGTATCTAAAACAGGAGAAATATCTTCTGTTTTACCTAATATTACTGTGAGACCTATCCACGCTACATTAGATACATGGAGACCCGTGATAGATGATGATTATTATTTTACGGGGCATTCCGCTCTAACAGCTGATGGTTTTAGTTTGCCTATATGGAGAACTGATGAGAATGGGTTAGTTTATGAAGATACACAAAAAAAGCTGAAGTACCCAACTGTAGAATACTCTAAGTATATGGATAATCCAGATTATGATCTAGCTCTAAATAATTGTTCCCATGGTAGTGGGAGAGCTTTAGAACAATTGGCAGGTAAAAAAATTAACAGTGTTTTATTTAATACTCCTGGCGATACTAGAGATTTTATGAAAGCTAATACAGATGCAATTGATTTGACTGGAAAAATGTATTATACTGATGATGGAACGAAAGTTAATCACCAAACACTAAGAACAAACATTTCGCCGGCTGACTATATAAGGATGTATATACATACTCCAAAAACCGATAAAACCGTTTTTAAATGATTAATTCAGTAGGTTTAGCTTATAACTCTTCTCACCATTTTCAATACTATTCATTTAATCGCCATGATATAGGTGATTATGACATTCTTCTTAAAATACAATATGCGGGAATTTGTCATAGTGATTTGCATACAGTTAAACAACATTGGGGAAAGGCTACACTTCCATTAGTTCCTGGGCATGAAATACTCGGATTAGTAGAACGAGTAGGTTCTAAGGTAACTAAATTTAAAGTAGGAGATTATGCAGGAATTGGTTGCTTAATTAATTCTTGTGGAGAATGCCCTGATTGTAAATAGAATCATGAATAGTATTGTTATCGTTCTATTTTAACTTATGGTTCAAAAGATTGGAAACACGATAATATTTTAACACACGGAGGTTACTCTAATAACTATGTAGTTAGCGAAGACTTTGCTATTAAAGTCCCAAAGACTGCAGATTTAAAAAGAGTTCCTTCTTTGATGTGTGCTGGTATTACTGTCTTTTCTCCAATACTTGAATCTAAAGTTAAGAAAGGAGATAAAGTAGCTGTAGTAGGAATTGGAGGTCTTGGACACATGGCTTTATAGTATTTAAAACTAATAGGCTGTGATGTTACAGGATATGATATAGTAGATAAATCAGATGTATGTAAGAAATACGTAGCAAAGTTTATAAAAGTAAATAAAGAGCATAATGAACTTGAAAACAAAAGAACATTTGACTTTTTACTTTCTACGGTTCCATATCATTACAACATTAAAGAATATATAGAGTTAGTTAAAAGATATGGTAAGGTTGCTATAGTAGGTCTTCCTAAATTTGAAGATATGCCTGAATTAAGTATTAAAGATTTAATATTTGAAGGAGGTAATATTACAGTAATGGGAAGTCAAATCGGAGGAATTAAACTTACATAGCAATGTGTGAATACATCTATTAAACATAATATATACCCAGATGTAGAAGAGATTCTTCCATCTCCCTAGTCAATAGAAAAAGCCTATAATAGACTCATCAATGGTGATGTTTAGAGTAGGTTTGTTATGGATATGACTAAAATGGATATGAAGTTTAAAGATGGTGGTAAGTTAGAAATGTCTTTAAGTGAGTTTTTATCAGAATGAAACTAATACCAAAACATAGCAATGGCTAGCAATTAAAACTCTTATAGAAAATAGCTAATTACAAATTAAATTGGTTAGAATTAACTAAACAAAGATTAGCTAATGGAGGTTTTGATAGACTTGCTTATGTTGATAAAGAGAATTAGTTAAAAGAAGGAATGGGATTCCTTGCTAAAAGAAGTGGTAATAATTTTTCTCCTAAAAATAGAATAGTTTTATTAGAAAAATAGCCTGCAGTTGGAAGAGCTTCAGATTTTAACGAAGTTCCAGACGCATTAGGAGTGACTAAAAGAGGAACTGGTACTTATACTGGAATGTTTTTAGATGCTCCTAATTATTCTCCTAGAAATTCTGATATTATTGCTTCTCATGAATTTTCACATTTAGTTTACGATCCTTATTCTACTGATAGAGTCCCGTTAGTAGTTTTTAATCCTGCGTTAGATAAAAAATATTTATTGATGGGTTCTAATGGTATTTCTGAACAACTTGCTAGAGGTACACAATTAAAGAATTATTATGGTCTTAAAGAAGGAGAAGAAATAACTCCAGAAATGTGGGAATACGCTAAATAGAATTATGTTAAAGATACAGGACTGGATAACTCTATGCAAGTTTGGATGGATGGAGTTAAAGATGTCCCTACTTATTTAAAATGGTTAAACAGAAGAGCACCTATTATAGTTGCCCCACTCGGATTATATGCTTTGTATTAGACCGGAACGGGAACTAAAGGAATTGTATGAAGATGATATATGGTCATTATACGACGATATATTTTATAATACAGAAGAATATATAATAGAATGTAAAAAAGAAGATTATAAAGATATTTCTATAGAAGATTTAAATCAAATAAATCAATTAATTAAAACTTACGGAAATTGTTTTATTAGTAATATATGTAGTATATTTTATAAACTTCCATTAACTCAAGAAGAACAAGATATATTAAATCATTACAAGCAATTAAAAAAGATATATGGTTAAAC
>R02__coassemble_218_pt1 | contig 18172 bp, 39 predicted proteins | sample R02__metabat2_low_PE_022 | metagenome-assembled genome bin R02 | reverse complement strand
TGATATTTCATCTTATGGATTGTTATCTGTTGATGCTAATTTAAATCCTTTGCTTTCCATATATGTTTGAGGTGCTCCTAAAAGTTCTAAAAAGCTTATAACCTTATAATCTTTTGTTTTCTTTATAGTTTTCACATCTTTCTTTATTTTTAGAGGTTTGTTACTAGAATAGAATTTACTTTCTAATAATTCACTTCTATTTTTATAAAATACATATATAGACAATTCGTATAAGTAAGAAGATAAAACTTCTACTGTTTGTCTTCCATCTTTATACAGCAAAATGTGTCACTCCATTATAATAATATTTTGTATAATTTGGATACATTCTAAGTATTGATGGGATCTCATATTCATAGCATTTGTGAGAAATAGTATTTGTGGTATCTCCTTTATGCTTTGGGATGTTTATAATGAGCTTAGCATAACAAGTGTGACTCAAAGTATTCATTGCCTGTTTTCCAGAATACTTCATATCATTCTTAGTACGAAGCTTTTTAAGCAATGCTTTTTCTTTAGGAGTCTTCGAAAAGTCTGGGACTTCATAATCAGAAAGTCGAATTCCAAGTTCTACCATAAGGGTATTATTGTGTACGTCAACCATACTGATTTCTTTTTCTACAAATTTCTTTTTCATAATTTTAATTTACTATTTCTTGACTAGCTTGTACTGCTAAAAAGTCTGCTTTATTATTAAATTCACAATCCTCATGTCCTTTAGTCCAAGAGAATTCAATATTTGGACATAAAGATAGTGCATGCTCATAGACAGCATCGTATACAGCTAGTAACTCTTGATTTTTCTTTCGTTTCCAACCTTGAGTCATTACTCCTATACAATATTGACTATCAGTTACTAGCGTAATCTTATCAAATGGTTTTTTAATAGATTTTAAAGCCAAGATAATGGCTCTTATCTCCATTTGATTATTAGTGGTATCTTTATACATTTTAGAAAAATGCATAATTTCTTTATTGTCTTTAGTAAAAACAATACCTACCCCTCCTTGATTTCTAGCACTTGAGTATGCACCATCAGTGTATATAATTAATTCATTCATTAAGAAAAGATTGGACCTTCTATATCAGAATGAAGAAGTGGAAGCAATGATTCAATTTGTGCTAAAATATTTCGTCTGATAAGAGAATGCACAGGCATTTCTTCTTTACCCAGTAAAAATGCTTCATGATTCTTCTCTCTCTGAAGATACATATCCATATAACAAATAAAGATATTCCATTTAATGCTATCTGCAATATTGTATCTTGCATATTCATAAGCATTCTTATAATTCTTATATTTTGCTCTAGAGATTGCTAAATCTTTACCAAGTTTCTGGTCATACTTATCATCTAAAGCACATTTTGATACACCAGAAAAAGCATTTCGGGCAATAGTTTCTCCAGTAGATGTATCTACAATAGAGCTTTCGAGACGACAAATTGTTAAACGATGTCCAGCATTGTCTGTAGTTTCAGTGAAATAGGGTGTTGCAAAAATTAACTTAATCATTTGACTTTGTTTTTGTAGTGATTTTCTTAAAATTTAGTTTGTCAAACAACTTCAGATCAGCATTGTAAGTTGCTGCAGGAACGGAATCCTTTTCTGCATTAAGTAGATACCTCATGCGATTCTTTAATCGCTTTGCATCAGAAGCTGTAAATTCAATTTCGTACTTCATTTTTTAGTAATTTAAAATTAAACATTTAGTGAGAATTATATGTATATCTTACATATTTACCTAATACATAAGCTATTTTTAATTTATCTTCTGGATTAGTCATATTGATATGCTCTAAAACATAATTAGCTAAATCAACAAAATTCTTTGACTCTTCTTTTGGGAATGAATCTATAAGATTTTGTATTTCTTTACGATAATCTAAAGTGTCTAGCATTATCGAAGTCAGAGCACTGTAGATAGCATAATTACGTTTTCGAATGTTAGCATTATTCAAGTAATTTATGACTTTTCCATGATTTAACCCATACAAAAAGGCCTCTGTTTCATCTTCCCATAAATCTGAGAGAGACTTAGCTTTAGCCATTTGTGACATATTTATAGAAGTGCTATTTTCTATATTAATCATATATTAACATTTTTCAGATCCTGGCTTTTTATGCTGATGCTTACTATAAACATTTATGCCTTTACGATTTTCCCAATCCTTCTGTCTAGCTAACAAATTTTTAGCATGCTTCTTGTACTTAATTTTAAAAATAATTAAATGGTTTATAATTAGATTGTTGGATGCCATTAATGATGACATTTCCCATAGAATTATCTATTATTCCTACAGATGATATATTGTATTCTTTTGAATAGTAATCTATCAAATACTTGATAATTTGAGCCTGTGTAGATATAGGAAGTAGCCGTAAAATTTAAATTAACTTCTCTTTCTTATTAGTAGTACAATAGTCCGCTACTATTTCTAACCACAGATTCATATTTGCCTTGCGTTGTAGGAAATCATTTGCTATTTGTATTACCGTGTTCCTTATGTGATTCTTCATAGAAATTTATCCCAATTTGTATGGCTAATGTTATTAAATCTGAATCTTTTAAACACACTATATTGTTTAAAATATAGTTAATGAATTCTGTGGTTTTTGGTTTATTATTAAGTTCTTCACATTTGTCTCCCCAAAAAACTAATTGATCTAAATATTCAGAATAGACATCTTCTGCATGTCTTAATTGTCTAGAATAAAGCAAGTATTGTTCTGTATCTAATTCTGCATTATCAACCATTTCCGATATTAGATAAGCTGCCCAAAAAGCACGAACAACATCTCCGTTAATGAAATTATACAAATCAGAATCATAGTTTTCTAGAATATCATCTCTTATATCATCTACCTCATTTTCTGATATTTTAATGTCTATCATACTTCTCTGTATTCTTCTTTTAGATTCTTAATAGCAAAAGGTTTACTCTGTAACTGAGAAATAGTTTGATCTGTTAAGTATTTAAACCAAGGAGTCCAAACTACACCTTCTCTTGTCCAGTATTGATACCTGCGTTCAATCAAGCTTCTTCTATTGAAATATTTATGTCATATGTATCTAATTCATCCAACAATGCTTTTTTAACATTTGTATCTAAAGATAGATCTTTTCTTATATATGCTGTCAACATTTCTAAGAATTTGTTAATTCCATAATGCTCATCAATATAAAGTTCTTCCAAATCATCATCTTCAGATGTCATATGAACTTTAGACCATTTTTCCAGCACTTCAGTTACAAGAACTGGCTGCTCTACCTCTCTAGAAATAGGCTCTTTGTTATATGGTGCATTCATATCTTCTTCAGCTCCCAATGGATAGTATCCGCTTCCCTGATGCATAATAAACTTTTTTATTTTTATAGATTGTTAATTCATCTGTATCTTCACAAATATCTAAAAATACTAAACACATATTTAACAAATTACTCAAAGTATTTACATAGGAATGTTTAAGTTTAGAGTCTTTGTAAATATGCATTATCCATTTTTTATTAGTATTATTGATACTTATTACTATGTCCATGATGCTACTGTATCTATTTCTTTACCAGAATTAAGATATAATCTAGTTAATTGTAGATCTATTGGAGTAGAATCTGACTTTACTATAGTTTTAATAACACGTTCTTTTCCAATAATGGATTCAGTAGTAATAACTATGTTTTTAGGGTAATACTTTTTCCCTGAAGTAGAATCTGTCCCATCGTCTGTTATTATTGATCCATCATCTTTGTTAACTAAGTTAGAATCAAATATTTGAGTAGATATAGTATCACCTTCTAAATTAATTTTATCAGTTACTGCCATACGTTTTATTTAATACATTTTTAGGTATTTGGATAGATAACATATCTATTGGGGATTTTTCATCCTTAACTCGCCAAGTGGCTCCTTGGGCTAAAAGCCATTCTCTAATAGTCATTTTCTTTATAATAAGTGAACCTACTTTTCTTTGTTTTATACTTTATGTCCTTTGCTACAAATATTTCCTCTTTATTTGGATATACAGTTAACACAATGGTAGAATTTCCTATACAACGTATATTGATAACGCTATCATTTTTATATATTTCTTTTCCGTTTCTATAAATAACAACCGATTGTGCATGTTCTTTCTTAGTACTACTTTGTGTTAAAGCGTAACTAATGATTGCAATAGAGCATATTATGCAAACTAAAAATAATCTCTTAATCATTTTTTATTTCCTTATACTTCCACGTAAAATCCATACAGTCCTTACAGTATGGAGAAATCCATCCCAAACTGATATATTTAGCTGGTTTTCCACAACAAATGCAAGTTGTTGCAGATTTTTCTTCTGCTTTATGGATCAACTGATATATCTCAGAAGATCCAGCATTAATATAAAACCTTAGAGTGCCATATTTTTCTTTTACTTGGGTAATTCTGAAGGATTTATAATTACCATGTAATTCTTTTTTAATTCCATCACACAGTTCAAAGAATATATTTTTCCAGCCTTCAGGACAAGCATCTGCTTCTGTATAAGAAGGTAAAAATAACACTTTCCCAATGTTTTGATTAGCCCACTTTACTGCCTTATGTAAAAGTATGTAAAATTTATTCTTTGGCAACTCATATGCACTATAAGGGAATCCATAATTTGTATCATTATGGCAACCCATACCTATTTCAATGCGAGTTGAATTACATAATTTAATTCCCTTAATATAGCAATCTTTATACAAGTATCTTACTAGATCATAAGAATAAGTATGATTTTTCCTTACAAATATAAGTTTTTTAGGACTTATAGAAACTTCAAAATTAGGAGTTTTAATCCATGGAGCATATTCCTCATCACTTAATCTTGCAGAGATATTAATTGTAAAATAACTTTTTTTATACAACCAAAGTTGCAAATTTTGTAGCCATTCTATATAGACATGGTGCTTATCATCAAACCTATTCCTAGGATATAGAAATGGGTATTTTAAGCATAGCTTAGAAGCTTGGTATATTTTTTTAATCTTATTAATCATAATTTAAATTGTTTTTCACACCATTCATGGAAGGTACTATCACATTGTTCCAAGTAAGTTATTACATACATTGCAATCCATAAAGCTAACACACTTCTAACCAAATCCATTAGGAAAGATAACTCAGGGTGATTGATTCTTACTGTAATAGGGAAAATGCATGCTATTATAACATACAAAATTTCCCTATTTAATATATATATCTTCATAAATGTTTAAATTAATTTTATTGTTTGTTTATATATTTAACGAAGGCTTCCTCATAGGTATTGCAATTACCTGCTAACCAATGATAGTAAAAAGAATCGTTATGTGTATCTACATTGCCACAAGATACATCATTATCATCTTTTTGTATCAGACTTTGGATAAATATTTAATTACTTCTTCTTTAACCCATTCTTTATCAGGAATTTTATCAAGTTTAATTCTTTGTAGAACATCTGGTTCATCAAAACCTTTATTTATGCTATCTAAAGACGCTATCGCATCCATAATTTCAACATATGAATCAATGTAGTAATCTTTGTCTACTAAATAAAGATATTGTAGGGCAACCTTATTGAATTTTTTATCAATAATGAATTTTTTATAGAACCAGTTCTTAATGTCATCATCAAATTGCTCAAAATTGACTAGTAATTCTCCATTGATACAGTCAGTCTCAAAAGTTATTGTATTTCGGATATGGCAACCTGGTACTTTTGTTTTAAACATTACAAACGGATTTGAAGTATCTTTAAATTCAGCACCATCTCTTGAACAATCAAACAACGACGAATAATCTTGATAAAAATCTACAGAATTTAAAAAACCTGTAATAGATTCAATATAATCAAGATGTTCTAAATGTTTCTTCAGGATAATCTTCTCTTGTTCAATTGGATGATTCTGAATCCAAACACACTTCTCAAAATCATTAAGATTATGTCTATAATAACTATAAGCATATTCTGGATCTATCATATCAGGAACACAATGCCAGCCTGATTCTCCAACAAGAAATATTCCATTTCTGTCTCCATGCACGAAATCTTGACGATTACAGAATGAAGATTCAAAGAAAATTCCTGCAATTTCCATTCTGTTATAGTCGAATTCTTCTATTTCAGTTTCATCCGGCATATTAATAATTTCATCAAGATATACTTTGTTTGGCTGTATTCTAAAAGTAACAATTTTATTTGTTGGAGAAACAAAATCTATACCATCAAGTATTCCGTTAAAAAAACTATATGCATAATTATTGTTAATTTTATAATTATGATTTAGCAAATAATTAATATAGTATTTTGCTGTTTCTTTCCGCATATTCATTCTATTTTATATTTTACATATTTCTTTAGTTTATCGAAATCTACGAATGTAATAGGAACACTTGTGAAATCAACAACCAGCATACCCAAGGCAACATCAACTTCCACATATAGTAGTCACCATGCTTATTTGTTATCAATAAACTTCAACACTTCAGAGAGTGGTTCAGCCCACCCTTCCAATCAAGGAATCGAAATGATAAAAATTTAATTTCTTACGTTCTTCTTCTGTTATTTTTATAAATCATCATTACTAAGTAAACATATGCAGCACCAAAGTGCTAAACCTGCACAAATCATCATCAGCATTATCAATAGCACAGGTCTTAATCCCTCAACGAGGACTCCAATCCCAATCAGTATTGTAATTGATAATAAGAGAGTCCATGCTTTTCGAAAACATAAAAGTTTCAAAAGAACACCAGTCTGTTTCATATATTTACGATAATAATCGTCAGAATTGGTCTGAATACCCCATTCTTTCCAACCCATTAATCTACTAGTTTTCTTTTTAAAAACAATATCCTCAAAAGTAGATTTGTCTTTATCTATTTCGTATCCTTCAGGTATGTTTATATGTACCCTAGGTTTATCCATTTCACTAGAATAAATTTTGTACTTCATTTTATAATAGGCATATGTCTTAAGAAATGTTTAAACTTTGGTAGTCCCAAATTGACCGTCTCTATACTACTATCTTTCATCCGCGCATAGACATTCATTCTATTTTTATATCTTGCATACGGATTACAAACTATTGTCCATGTTTTGATGTCCTCTATATCAACAGCATTTAATGATGGCTGAGTAAATTCTTTGTCATGAGTTGCATGTGATGTTGTTATGTAATAAAATAGCATTTTCTTTACTATCTTATCATCTTTATCGGCTGAATGCAGATTAAAATATTCAACATTTGGAGTTATTCTACTTTTCATTCTTACTACATTTTTTACAATCTGGAGAATGGACTACTGCATGTTCAAACTTGATGTATTCATGCCCTTTGTGTTTAAATTCTACAGCAATTTTAGGACAAATAACAGATGACAACATGCTAACATTAATCCATAAACAAACACCAACAACAATAGCAAGTGCAATCATTATTATCAAATTTTTAAATAATTCCCACATGCTTTTCTTGCATTATTTCCATATTTTTAATCATATTATTGAATGCCTCATTAAATTCTTTGACACTTATGATTTCAATATGGTTATCAAATTTAGTAGTAGACGAAAACCATTCCTCATCAGCTACATTTAGGTTAGAATGTTCAACTACCCCATCACTAACAGAATAACTGAATTCGTAACCTCGGAAATAGATTTTTCCTGAAGACCAGGTTATTTCATGAACTAGCATATATCCAGGATTGCTTGTATGTTTAAGAGGAACTATAACACTAAATTTGATGTATTTCCCAATATATTTATGCTCTAATTCTTCTACACGAAGTTTTGATATGCAATCACTAGTATAATTTAGACGTGCAATAAGTGCATCTTGTTCATCTATTAAAGATTCTAATGCTTTGTTGTCCATTTATATTAGTTGCCCCCTAATTTAGTTTTCTTAGATTGTAACATACTGATATGTTAGAATAATCGACATACATTTGACTTGTTCCATCACTTCTAAGAATGAGTCTAACTGTACATCTTATTCTTTCTTCATCTGTACATTTACATTCTAGATTCCATTCATTATCTTTATCGTAATATTCTCTTGCAGATAAAACATTAAAACAAGAGTTTTGATTATTATCTATACGAATTACATCTGTATTAAGATTAATTGTAACTAATAGATCAGATGATACGAAATTAGACCATTCGTATCCATATACTTTTTTAGCAAATGCATATGTACGATATGCATATACTTGTGCATTAATTGTCATTACTGATGACAATATTAATGCAAGAATCATTAATATTCTTTTCATTTTTAAATATGTCTACTATAAGAATCAAAGGCTGCATTTATAAAATCATCTACTTTAGAATCATCATAAAAGCAATCTATATTTTTAGTATATTGAACATCCCTTGCAACTCCAAATTCCTCATCAATGGCGTTAAAAACAGCTTGTCCTTTTCTATACTCTTTAGGATAATACTGTATTCTATTATCTATAATAGATATAAATTCCTCTTTAGTTAGAGGAATTAAATTAAGCACATGATAAGCATCTTGAATTACTTCAATAATTTTATCTCTAAGTTTAATATTATCTGAAAGATTATCAACTTTATATTTAAGTAAAAAGTCGTTTAGATTCATATATTACTTGTTTTTTGTTTTAAACATTCTTTGGCATAATTGCATGCTTTTACATCATCTTTTAAACAGACTAATCCACGTTGATAATACATAGTTCCCGCCCAAAGATCTCCAGTTTTTGTTGTTACTTCATAAGGGTGTTCGTCGGTTGTCCAGAAAAATCCAACACAAGGTTTACTAATAGTATCAACTTCTACAGGGAATTCTCCATTTAGGTATGCTTCTTTTCTAAGTTTAAGTGTTTCACATTCAGCGTGCCAAATACCATTACGAAAATAGGCACTATCTACAATTGGAACTTCTTTGAAAGAATTACATTTATACATAATGCCCTTATCATATCCAAGTATAGTTTCTAATTTTCCATGAAAATACCACCAATTATTATAAAATATGTCTTGTGGATTAAGCTTATCACGACCTGGATTATTCCAATCTATAATTTTAATAGTTAGATTTTCATAAGCATCACATAGTTTAAGAGATGAGATCATAGTTCCACAATATTTATGTACGGGACAACCTGTACAATCTGAAAATGTATTTATATATTTCCTCATAATACAAAATAAGGCCAGTCTATAAATAGACTGACCTTTAATATGTGTTATTTACGACTTTCTAGTATACATTTCATTGAATCATTTTGCTGTTGCAAAATAAACTCTTGATGAGATGCAGTATCTCTTTCTAATCGAGCATTAATAGTTTGCATTATAGAATAAGAAAATAATGCAATAAGCAATAAGCTAAATAACCAATGATGTAATGCACCTATTGTAATTTCACGACTATTCTTCTTAAAAGAATTCCATAAGCAGATAATCAACTCTTTCATGCCAATACCAATAGTATTAAAAGCATTTGAATAACTATAATTTTCCATTTTATTTTCGCATTATCTTCTTTTTAAACTTCTCGTAATAATCTCTAAAATTAGGATTAGAACATTCTTCTTTTAAATTATGATACCATGGCAATCCATCTGAAGCAAATGAGTAAGTATTAGATACTTCTCTCAATGTTTTAAAGTTTGAATTATCCAATTCTTCAACTGGATATATTTCTGACAAGTCATCATCTAAACCGTCATCAGGCTCAACTATTTTATTATGTGATTTACAATTTCTAATGATTTGCTTGTTAGCGGCACGCATTTTTTGATTAGCAATAGTTCTATCTTTTTTATTAGAAAAATAAGATACTACTGACCAAAAAGGAGAATGTTTAATACTTCTTGACATTAATTCCAAAAGTTTTGTTTATGTTCATGATGTCCCCAGAAATCATCGGGTGGGCAAGGCGGATTTGGATTACGATAATGCCTACCACGATGGTCTTCAGAGCAACAAATTATCTATGTAGTCTTTAAATCAATTTTTTGAGCTATTGGCTTGCTATACTTTTTCATATTTATTAGATTTTTTATAAGTTTGTACACTAATTGTTCCATTAATAGCAGCAGTTGCTACAGTTAATAAAGTTAAGAATTGTAACATAATATTATTTCTTTTAAAGTTAATATTAATATGATTTACAGAATGTAAATATATAACTTTAATTAATATTTTAAAAGAGTCTAAACTTGACTTAAGTCAAAAAAGTAACTATGAATTCTCTGTAATCCATACCTTCTTTAAAGGCTTCTTGCACAATAGTATGAGGAGTATAACCAAGTTCAAACATTTGTTTATTTAAAGCTGATTTATTCTCTTCATAATATCTAACTAAGTCATTCATGCATTAATGCAGTTTCTAATAGGTATAATATAGCTTCTACGATAATAGAATCATGATTAAAGGCCCATTCGTATTTTAGAATATCTTTCACAGGAATCCACTTAACCTCTTCTACTTCATTAGGTTCAGCATTTGCTAAACTAAAATTATTAGTAAGGTTAGGAATAAGGGCTATAAATCTGTGGATTACATTTTGGCGTTTATCAGAAGTGTAATCATCAACCCATTTCCAATCGTAGATAAATGCTTCATCTACTTTTACTCCAGTCTCTTCATAGGTTTCTCTTATCGCTGCCTGCATAGTAGTTTCGTTATAATCTAAATAACCACATATTGCATTCCAACATCCTATAAATTCTGGATCTGGAGTTCCACTACCTCTTTTAGAAGCCAAAACACATAAATTGCCTTCTAAATCAGGAGCGAATGTAAGCATTAATACTGCTGTAGACCTGGACATCCACCCAAGGGTATTACCCTCTTTATCATAACATGGTTGGTTCTTCATTATTAAATGTTGTTTTACCTATCTATAGTAGGATTAAAAGTAGGCATAGCAATTCTTTTAAAATTAGATTTATTATGCCATGTCTTCATTTCGTCAGTAAACTCACTTTTCCCTCTAATAGCTTTATCTAAATCAGCATAAGTAAATCCCAGTTTTTGCTCATCTGGTTTACTATTAGGAAGCCCATCATCAGGGGTTTTATGTACCCATGCTTTTGGAAGATTAAGATAGTCTCCTATTTGAAGTATCTCTGTTACTGTTAATTTGCCTAACGGACTCATATCTCCAGCAGCATCTCCGAATATAGTTTCATAGCCTACATAATTCTCGGATAGATTACAAGTATTAATAACTCGACCATTAAGAGTTTGAGATATAGCATAAAGCATTACCATTCTTATTCTGGCTGGGATATTTAAAGTAGCCTGCTTACTTAATTGCTGTAGATAACAAGCAACAGGAGTATTACTTAAAGTCAAGCCTTTATAAGAAGTTGTTAAAGCCACTACGGATTCATTTATAGGAGCTTCTATGTAATTAATTCCTAGATACTTACAAATGTTGATTGCTACATTACTATTCTGTGATGCATCAGGCATTGAAACCCCGTAAACTCTATATACACCTAATGCTCTTGCCATAAGGGCTGCTGTAATAGTAGAGTCTTTACCACCACTAATTCCTATAAAAGCATTGCAATTGTTTCCATTGCTGGCAAACCAATTACGAATCCAAACTATAAGATCATTAGTAATCTGTTCTACATTAAAAGTACTAGTTTCTTCTGTATTAAGTTTATGCATATTAATCAATATTTAAATGAAGTTCATGAGTAGCTATTTCAAATTCTTCTGAATCTCCCATGTGTTTACCTAGGTCATCACTAATTTTGATAACTTTTTCCCAAGGATCTTTATTGGACATTCTGCATTTAGATAGTTTCATTACTATATTAGCAGGAGTGTAGTTTTCAATACCTGGATCACAAGTAAGATTAGTTCCTATGCCAAAAGCTACTTTACATCTACGATTAAAATATTCAGCGATGTCTTGAGCCTTATAGAAATTTAAAGCATTAGAGAATACAATAGTTTTGGACTTTGGATCAATTCCAAATTCTTTTAGTCTAGCTATGATAGAGTTTCCTACTTTAAATTCATCTCCCGAATCTTGTCTAAATCCAGCAAACAGATGTGCTTGCTTTCTAGTAAGAGTTCTTAAGAATGAACTTGTTGTATAGGTATCTACTAAGGCTGTTCCTAAATTACCATCATAAACGTTTGCCCAGTCTTCCATCGCTAGATAATTAGCACGCTTGAAACCAAAGCATCCAGCATGAAACATAATCCACTCATGAGCCATAGTTCCAGTAGGAGTCATATTAAACTTCATAGCATAATATACATTACTGGTTCCAGTACAAGTATTTGAATTTTCTTTAATAAAGGCAAGAACTTTATTCTGGACAGCGGCACTAAATCTTCTTCTAGTTCCAAAATCTGAAAAGAAAATATTATTTTGATTGGCAAATGTTATTTTCTTTTCTAATAGTTCTAAAACCTTTCCCATATTAAAATTAGGAATAGTGCTATTTCTAACTTCAGATATAGCAGAAAGAACAGCAATTTCATAAAGTGTTACTTTATACAAATTATCTGTTATTTCTATGTGAAGATGTCCTTCGTTATCTAGATCTAATTCAATCTTATTAAAATCGAATGCAAACGTAGATAGCCATTCCCAATAATTTTTTGGAATATACGGAATATGCTCAATACACCAATATTTTTCTGTCGCAGATAGCTTTAAGAATTGCAAATTATAGAATTCCATCTGCAACTTTTCAAAAGTAGCTACATCCCAAACTTCTTGATTTCTATCATTAAAAGTAAAAGTACCTTCAGCTAATGGAAATAGCTTAAAATAAGCATAAGACATACTAAACTTATACAAATCGGTGTCTAAAATAGATTGTATCATAAGTATAACTTTTTTGTTTGAATTAATTTAAACACATCATGATGGATAAATGGATATGGATTTTGATTATGCTTAATCATTTCTCTAATTTCAGAAGAACTAATATTGATTTTATTCCTTGGTATACATAAGAATTTAAAATTGTCAATAATCCATTGCCCATTTGTCCATTTAGATATATTTTGAATAGTATCTTCTCCACCTATAATATATAAAGATGCTTTCTTATTATATTTCTTTTTTAAAGCAAGCAAAGTCTCATATGTATAAGTAGGTTTTAGGGTTCCTTCTACCCCATCACATTTAATTTTAGTGTATCCCTTTAGAGAATATAGAATCATTAATATCCTTAAATCAAAAGAAGTAGATTTTTGTTTCCAAGGGTTTTGCCACGCTGGGACTAATTTTATACAATCCATTCCTTGCTCTAAAGCCTGAACTGCACTATATAAATGCCCAATGTGAAAAGGATCAAAAGAACCTAAAAGCAATCCAATTTTAATCATAGTTTATATAGCCTGTGCAATCTTTAATAAGATTTACGTTTAAACCTAGCTGCTCAAGATTTTCTTTTGTAGCTTTTACACAATAGTCTCCCGCAAATCCACAAATGTCATAAGAATAAGAGTCATCCAAATCTATACCATTATTCCAATCGCAGAAACCATGTGATTCCATGAAATCATACTCGTCAACCAGATCTAGACCAAAAGCACCATATTCTTCTATTTCAGATTGTGTGCCTTTTAAGCATATCTTATAGATAATATCATTATCTATGCAAGTTTTTATTAGAGAATTACGAATAGCTGCTCCATAACTTCCTTGAAGACAATGAATGGGCCACTCCCCACCATTACGTTGAAAAGAACAATGATTTAATGGATGCCAGTCCATTGTAAATATGACATTATCATACTTAGGAATAATGGCGTTAATGTTTTCTACTACTTTTTCTGCATTAGGCACAGGAAGACTACCTGCTATAAAATCATTCTGTGCATCTACAATAATTAATGTTTTCATATTATTCATATAATTTACAACATTTTTTACAATCAACTTTGTGTTCTAAGAAAAAACAATAATTGTGTGCAAATGGTGCTGCATGTTCATAAAGGATATATTCATGTCCATCTTTTGTTGCATTGGAAATACGAAATTTTTTATTTAAATCAATAATACGTGTATTAACAATATGTGTTTTTCTTACACAAGTATGGTTTTTAGGAGAACAAGAACATACAATTAAACACAAAAATAGTAATTTTTTCATATGATTTGTTTAATTAATAGTTGGTTAGAACAATATCCAGGTGAAGTCCGGAAGTCATTATTATATCCTTCGTAATATGCAGTTCCTTTTGGAATGATACATTCTAATATTATACTAGCACGCATATATGGTGTTTCTAAATTATTTTTTGCATTCCATAGAACTCGAAGATCAATATCTTCTTTGTTTTTATACGTATGATACCCAGTAGTTACTCTGCCACCAAGTTCCTGCATTACTACTTTAGGAGTTAATTTCTCTATTTGATATTCAAAACCATAACATGGCGAGTGTAAATCTTTTGTTACAGCTTTGTAGCACACAATATCCTCTGCGGCTATTTGAATAGATTTTGAAACTATTAAACACATAATCTTAAATTATTTATACGAAAAAAGGCTTAGAGAATTACCTCTAAGCCTTGCGTGACTCGTGACGGTGACGATCCGTCCACCCTTACATTAAAAGTGTAATGCTCTACCAACATGAGCTAACGAGTCAGAAAACTCTGATAGAAATAAATCTACCAGAGTCTAAAATTACTTTATTGAATCTGCATTTACAGAATCTACAGTATCAACTACAGTAGTGTCGTTACTTGCTGTGTTACTAGTTGAATCACCACATGAAGCCATTGTAATAGCAGCAATAGCAACAAACATAAATACTAACTTTTTCATACTTAATAAAATTTAAATTAATAATATGCAAGTTTAGAAATAAACTTGCCCTAAAATATTTAGGAATGATTTATAATCAAAATTTTCTTTAATTACTGCTGGATCACTGATTGATACTTTATTAGCTATAGCATAAGTACTAAACCACTGACCATAATTCTTATTATAATAACCTACCACAGATACAACTGGACCATAACCATTTGAAGTGATTGTAATCTTTAGGCGAACCACTTCAAAGGCTCCACGATTATTTATTCGATATCCTTTTACAACTTGAGGTCTTACTTCTTGTCTAGGAGCACTATAGGTTCTTGGATCTTGGTCTATAGTTACAGGTGTAAAAGTAGATGTTTGTAGCTCTTGAGCTGACATAGTAAGAGTGATACACATCATTACTACTAGTGCAATAATATTTTTCATCATTTCTTATTTTTAAATTAATGTACTCCCACTGCGGCTTGAACGCAGAACTTTCAGATTAGAAGTCTGATACTCTATCCAATTGAGTTATGGGAGCTTATTCATAATAATCACAGTCTGAATTGAATGGTTCTTGTGTCCAATTATTTATTGAATGGTCACAATGCCACGATTCAGAACCATCGAAGTTCCACCTACAAGCAGAGCAATGGTCTTTCAAGTCTTTTTGCTTACTACTTATAAGTAAGTCATCTTCAATCTTTAAGAGATAAACTTTTGGAATTATATAATTTTTCATATTAATAATAAAATAAATAAAACTTTGAAATTTTCTCGAAGCCTCAAATTTAATTTTATCTTCCTTTCCTGTTTAGTGGCCAGCTTAAACACACAGGTATTACTTTTATCCACCTCTTTTGTGGAGCAGTGTACTTTTCTGTCATTTCTCTTTAAGTCTTTTAAATGCATGCATGACTTAATTAATATTGTTTTATTTATTGATTTATTTGTCTATATACTTAGCCCATTTTTCAGAAAAGTAAATATTCATAGGAATGGAACATGCCTTCTTAAAGAATGATTGGAATTGTTTAGTTATAAAACCATTCTTCATTCTTTCATTAGGGAATGTTGTGTAAGGTATTTTAAATATTATATCCGGGTGCTTTCTTGCATAAGAGTACAAACCCTTAATATTAGTAATATATTGATTTGGGCTTGATGTTACCTGCAAGTTGTAATAGTTTCCATCTATTCCAGATTGTTTAGAATCTCTTACCACGATAACATTTGTATCTGGAACAGCTTCTCCAGTATAATAATTTAATGGATATATCCAATCAGCACCTCTCCATTTAATGTATTTTTTAAAGTTCCTGAATTCATCTTTAGAATTATCAGCAAATTGATTTAGATAGTTCTTGCGATGCATCTTTTTCTTAATAAACTTATGATCGATGTAAAGACGTCTGACTATATCTTTTCTATAAGCTTTATTAAAAACAGGTTCTTTTTCAGAATATGGATTAGTTCTAATTCCTACCAAATCAAACATATGAATTATGTTTATTTCTGTAGTATAAGCTGTAAAAGCAAATATATCATCACCTTCTAATATAGGCTCATATATAGGAGGATCTGTCCACACCATTAGCTTATTAAAGATTCTCCTAATTAAATCAACATCCTTTTTAGAATCTAATTCAATTTGATTTAAATACTTTGTTTTCTTTCTTATTATATACATATTACAATAGATTATAATACCAGAATTTTACTTTTTGAGCTACTTTTTTTCGCACCCTTTTTTTCCAAGCTTTCTCGCTGCTAAATCCTGTTTTGCTCATAGAGGCACTTTTTAAATAATCAAGTATACCTTTTTTAGTAGCCTTATCAATGTCAGAATTGTTAAGTTTATGCATAAACTCTGTTAACGTCATTAAAGGCAAATCAGCTTTTTCTGAGTCCACACTATGTTTATCAGCTTTTTCTGAGTCCACACTATGTTTATCAGCTTTTTCTGGCTCTTCCAATTTAGTAGTATCTTTGACATTTGCTTCTAAAATCCCTGGCTCATTTGGGATTGATGTTTTTAGATTATGCTGCAATAACATGTATACAGCAATTTTACTTTCAGAAAAAGTAAATACATTTGCTAGGTTGCTGTTCATGTGAATAACTTGTACAGCTGTATTTAATGGATTAAATATTACTTGAATCAATGTAGGCGTTTTAGTAACATGATCCGAGAGTCTAATGACTTTATTATATATATTTATATATACAGATCCTGTAGAAGCATAAGAAATTTCTGCTTCAGGAAATAAGCCAATTATCCAATTAATAAATTTTGTTTGTCTAATTTTAATTGATTTATTCATTTTATGATTAATTTGTTTATTTAAGCGCGGAGATAACGGGATTCGAACCTGCGCGTAAGCTTAACAGGGAAACCGTTTTCACCTTTTCGATCAAAACCTGTTAAAACTGGGCTACTATAGTTTTTATGCCCCTACTTTTTTCCTCTGAGTAGAATATATCCCCAAATAAACATTGAAAACCACTTTCATCCGAAAGCATAAAACCAATGTTTCATAAGTATTGTATAATACTTAATGTTTTTGTTAGAAATGTCAGACGTCATAAATTAGTGCAATTATTTACATTTCCCTACGCTTCTAGTATTCCAACTTTGAGCCGTTATACACAGTAATTTTTTGTTGTATTACTTCAGTCATGTCGACATTTAAGAAAATTGTTTAGATGATTAATAGTACCGCCAGAGGGACTCGAACCCTCACCATCTTTACAGATGAGCAGATTTTACCTACTACACTTGGTTATGTATTTCCAAGCCAACTTATTGTGACACTTTCCATATTCGTGAATTTTATAAGTTGTTGTGGTCTGGACCATTTCTTTACCATGAGAGAAATCTTGCAAGATATTTTCATCATACTTTCTCTATCTTCAGATAGTACATCTCTTTGATTACTCGTAATTTCTCTTTTAGGTACACCGTGTATGGTCTCTACGCCATTTATGAAGTTACTCGCTATTCTGTCTTGTAAATGTTTGAACTACTCTGTCTTCTTTCACTTCAATTTAGAGAGCCCTCGCCATCTCCCGTATCACTACAGGGAAGGTTTCGGTTTGTTAGCGGTGTTCTACTCTATGAATTTCTTCATAGGCAACCTATTTCTAGAAAGTGAACCTTTCTTGGGGCAGTCTGCCTTGTCTACCCATTCCAACATGGCGGCATTAGTTGGGTATAGAGGATTCGAACCTCTGATGACAGGACCAAAACCTGTAGTGTTACCATTACACCAATACCCAATCATTATTTATAGTTTACATCCATCTAAATTATCAAAGTTCTGTCTTAAAGAACTGTTCTTGTGAATTACTTCAAAAGAACAGTTCAATAATACAATGTAAGTT
>R02__coassemble_213_pt1 | contig 18426 bp, 32 predicted proteins | sample R02__metabat2_low_PE_022 | metagenome-assembled genome bin R02 | reverse complement strand
AATCAGCTCCTTGCTGGTGAAAACGTAGCAAAACAGTTCTTGGATTTTTGGCATTACAATGCTGACACTAAAGAGAATCCCTACTTCATGAATGAAAAAGTGCCCCAGCTTCTTGTTGCGCTTAACGAAGAGGGGAGTAAGTTATATACCACCGAGCAAAGCATTACGAGATATACTTATTTGGTCAGTGAAGTGTGCCATGAAGTAACGAGACAGCTTGAACACGTTTCCTACAATCAGAATGAAGCAAAGAGTCTTGGCGAGGAACTTCATGAATTATCTGAAGATAAAGACGCAGCAATCAATAAAGTTATGAAGGGCACTAACATTGTTTCTAGGCATATAATAGACCAGCTTAAACCCGGTACCCTTCTTAAGATTATGGGCAGATTTAATAAAGATTCTTCTGCTTATAAACTCGGTAAGAGAATCGAAAAGGCTGGCATTACCGAACAGACTTTGCAAACAATTCTTCCTCAGAGACTTTATGAAATGGCTCACGAGTGTGGTATTGCTAGAGACGGCAAACTTGATTCTAAAGCCACTAAGGATGCTATTCGTAATAGCCTCAAAGGAACAATCTCTGAAGGCACTTTTGCTGGTATGACTAAGGGCGATGTTGCATACATCTATATGCTTAGTAAGAGTACAGTCGGTGAATATAATCTTAGAAATGGTGGATTTGAAGACGCCGAGGGTGAAGCTGCAAAGTTTACTCAGGAAACACTCAAAGAAGCAGAAGCAATCGTCAATAATGACAAGGTTCTTAAAGCTTTCTGTGATATGTCTCATAACATCATGACCGATTTTGCTCCTTATGTTAAAGAATATAAAAATAAAGCAATGGGGACAAATATCAAAGAAGTTGACCCGAACTATATGCCATTACGCAAAGGGCTTAGCAAGGATGTCGCAGAAAGACATATAGACACTAATGCAGAGCTTCTTGATTCCATTAGCTCTTTGCAGCATAGGCAGAAAGACTCTTACGATGTCATTAGAAGAACTAATCTTCTTGACCTTGTCGAAGAGTATAGCGTTACTATGTCTCACGCTGTTGCTTGGGGTGAACTGCAGACCGACCTCATTATGATGAGCAACGCCTCAATTCAGAGTAATGCTACATATAACTTTATGAATTCTCTTTATGAAAATGGCTATGGTCATGTTGCTGATTACATTCAGGATTTGTCTAATGATATTTCCGGCAAAAAACACGCCGAAGGATTTATCTATGATATTCTTGATAATTTCGCTAGTGCTACGCTTTCTGTTAACGGTTCTGTAGCTCTTAAGCAGAAAGCATCCCTCTCAAATGCAGCAGCTGTTGTTCCTACTAAGTATTTAAAAGAATATTGGGGCCTTCCTTCTTTCCATACCAAACAGTTCTTGGAAGACGAGCGTATTAAAGCTCTTAGCAAATACACTAAGATTATTGAGGCTCGTAGAAATGATATCGACAGAATTTCTAGTATCAGTAGAAATACTAAGAATATTTATGGTGAATCTTTCAATTTTACTGGCATAAGAGCTACTGTGGATGAATACACTCCTGACGCAATCAAGAGCATGATTCCTGGAGTTGACGTTCAAACTGTATGTAGAGTTGCTTACGCTTGCTGGGATTGGACTGCTGATGAAATGAATCTTGATTCTAAGAATATTGATGAGCTTGTTGAAAACGAAAGGTTCATGGAGCTTTATTCTGAAAGAACTGAACAAGCCATTTCAGAAACTAACCCAATGTATAACATGGCTTTCAAAAATAAATATCAGCGCAGTACTGGTATTATGAGAACTGTTATGATGTTCCGTTCCCAGCAGACTCAGAACTTCAACAACATAGTTGAAGGATATTTTGAAGCTCAGGAAACTGGAGACAGAACTAGATTGGAAGGGGCAACTAAGGGCTTGGCAGTTTCTTCCTTGGAATTTGCTCTGCTTGGGTTGCTTTCTAGAGGGCTCCTCGGCAATTGGGAAGATTTTGAAGACGATGATGGTAATTTTGATGTTCTTTCTTGTATTGAGTCTCTTGGCATTAATGCTTTTGGCTCTGTTGCTGGAACAGACGCAATTGCTGGCTACCTTGGAGATATGTTTAAAGCCGCATTCATGGGTGAAAACTATTATGGCATTGAAGCTAACGGCTTTGCACAAATAAGCGATTTTACCACAAGCACTGTCAGCTTTATAACTAACGTATTCAAAGGCAATGGTTCTAAAGCCGCTAAATATGGTTGGAAAACTGTTCAGGCATTTTCTGTGCTTGCTGGTGTTCCCCTTACCAATGCTTACAAAATGGTAATGGCTATTCCAAACAACATTAACAACGTCGCAGCTAAACTTGAAGCTCGTAAAGCTGTAGCTGAAGAAGTAGCCAAAGCAACAGGAACTACCGTTGAAGAAGTTATGGCTGAACTTGATGATACAGACGAGACTGAAACAAATTATGAAGCACCTGCTTCTGAAGAAAAAGAAGTAGAAAAGAATAGTGTGTATGGCCTTAGCTTTGGTGACAGCATAGTGGATAGCGCAATTCAGAGTGCTGCTGTAAGCAATTATTATACCGAAGCTGCTGACGCAATTCTTGAAAAGTACGGGATGACTTCTGAAAACACTGAAGGATATTCAAATATCAGAAGTGAAGTAATTAAGTCTCTTAAAGAAATGGACAACCAGACCAGTAGTGTTTATGGTCTTAGTACTGGGAATGATATTATAGATGATGCAATTAATGATGCATATCTTACAAGTTATTATTCCAATGCTGCTGATTCGCTGCTTGGAAGCTACGGAATGAGTTCTAGCAACACTACCGATTATTCTTCCATTAAGAGCAATGTTGTTTCCAGCCTCAAGAGTATGGATAAAGAATACAATGCTACTGTGGATGAATATAGTGCAGCGTTCACAAACATCTTCAATAGCGTAGAAGACTATTCTACTGTTAAGAACTATTTAGATGCAAATGGCAATGGTTCTATAACTCAGACTGAGCTTAAGGAAGCATATGCCAATGCAACTTCCTCTGAAGAAAAAGCACTCATAGCTGCTTTTTGGGATGCATACGGTACAACCGTTAGTACCCCATGGAGCACTAAAGCCGCCAAAGCGTTGAAGTAAAAAAATAGAGAGAAGCCGAAGAGCTAAAAGCTCAACAACTTCTCCCTACAAAGAAAAAAATAAGGAGAAGCCGAAGGGATAAAACCCAACGACTTCTCCTTATTTTATTATTCAGTTAAATATCTTTTAAGCTGCTCTTCACCTGCCACACGTAATTCTCTGTTCCACACTTCATAGCTTCCAATAGGAAGGCTTTCGATAGTGATTTCAGTTCTTGGTTCTGATTTATCATATAGTACATTTCCACATATATCTGCGGCAATGTCTCTGCAATCGTCTGCGATGATATGATTCTCCACCAATACATCGCAAACTGCTGACTCCAAGTTAGTTTTATCAACCCTTCTTTTACTACTTCTATAGTAAGTACAGGTGATTTTGACTGGGAAGAATATAGGCATATCTGTCTGCCTATTTGCCAAATCGACTGCTGCTCGCTCTTTATACGCCAAATAGTTTTTGTTATTAATGATGCGAGGTACTCCGTGGATTCGTACAATTTGGTTTGAGTTTTTCTTAGAGGCAGGCTCACCTCGAATGACATATTCATAAGTTACTTTATCCATTAGAAGCCAATCTTATGTTTGTCGCAACATTCTTCTTCTTCCTCTTCCTCGTACTCCTCGATGCTCGGCGAATTGATGTCAAATCCGATTCCGTCAATGTATTCGCCTTTTGGCATTTTGATGACCTCTGCGTCTGTGAGCTGGTTAACAACGTCAACACAAGCCAGCTGGCAAGCAAGCCTACAAAGACAATAAGTGATAGTGGCGGGGGCTGCACACTTCTTCAGCTCCTTCCAAATGAATCCAGCAGCCTTTTTCAATGCAACTTCATCAATAGTAATAGTCATATTTAATCCTCCCATGTATCATAAAAATCTTCTCCTCCGTAATAGTCACAGAGGGCACAATCTCCCATAGTACATCCATAACAAGGATTAACGAAATAAGGGTCAAATTCATCTATATCATCATATGCATCTAGATATTCTCCAGTATTAAAGTCGTTTTCTACGTAATCAAATGCCATTAATCATCCACCTCTGTTACTTTTACATCACAAATTTCTTTCAAAGTTTTATATACATCTTGCCTATATGCTGCCCATAGAGCAGCCTTTTCCTCGATTAAAGCAGCTTCTGCTGCATCTTCATATTGCAGGAACTTATTGTAAAGCTCCTGCAATTTTGCTTCTCTTTCAGTCCTTGTCATATAATTCAATCCACCTTTCAGCATATCTAAGAATCTTTAACATTTCCTTTTTCTTATCATCTTTCTTACCAAAACGTGTTACATATTTGAGGATATTACCATAACAGAAATCCAAGGCAGACTGTTTACCGCAATAATCAGCAATAGTGTCAATGACATCCCTACCATCTGAGTCATAATAATATCCTCCAATCCCTTCTTTATTACTTCTTACTTTGTTCTCAGGCTTTCCGGGCATTGAATTCCTCTGTCTATCAGCTGCTTCGCCCTTATCTTTGCAAGGTTCGGGTTTGTCTCTGCAATCACTTTTACCTGAGTCCACAGTTCCTCCGGGGTAAACTCCTGCTTTTGCTCCGTCTTTGATGAGCTGTTCAATGATTCCCCAGTAGCTATTTCCTGACTTCTTCTCAGTAGATTCGCCTGTTCTTCCGGGGACAACATGGGAGTTTCCTTCTTTGTCTGTGTAATAATAGTACATTCGTCCATATACCTCCGTTTTTCAATAAATGTAATTACATTAGGAATAAAATTACCGTTCTGTTTAGTCCACTCTTCGCTCTGTTTCCATCTCTCAATAGCATCACAAAATTGCTTTGCTTTTTCAGGCGTATCAAAATTCTTGTCAAATAGAATACTAAACTTTCCACTGTCTTCCATAGGCTTCTTAGTTGCTGGATAAGACTGCCATGCTTTACGCTTCCACTGCTTCATTTCTTCTTCTAAAGCAACTTTAGGGGGAAGTTCTTCCTCTATATCTCTGAAACTAATAATCATAGATTCAGCATCATATCTGATGCAGTCAATGTGATTCAGCTTAATTCGCATTGGGTCTTTAACAGCCATGTTCCCACCTCACAATCTTCTTAAGGCGATGAACTTTGAATTCATGCCACTTTGCATCAGGAATCAAATAGCCTTTTGTGAATGTGATTCCTTTTGTCTGAACGCTAGTTCTATAATGCTTAAGCCATTTTTCTCTTTTCCCAATAGACCAATCATTCCAACCTTTTGGAACTGGCTTAGTTCTGCCTTTGTTTCTGCTCATTGTATAACCTCCCTCTATTTGGTTCTTGAGCTATTACATGATAAGTCCAATGTGGCTTTGAACCGTACCCGAAATCTTTTAGTACAAAATCAACGAATAGTATTTCCTCTAACTTAAATGTTTCACCATCTTCAGGTTCATAACCATGAAAGCTAAAAGTAAATTTTGCCTTAGAATAGGGATGGGCCGCTGATTTGACCCATCCCACATGACTACCTATTGTACTAAGCTTTGTGAATGAAGCCCCTTTGCCTATTCTTATATTTGTCATTAGAAGGGCAAGTTTCCTTCATCCATCCAGTCGGGCATTTCAAATCCCGCTGCAGTTGCTTTAAGCTCTCCAAGCTGCCCCATTGCTGTATTAAGGTCAGCACCAGCCTTTACAAGATTGCCTTTGCAAAGTTCGATGGAATAGCATGTTTTTCCGTTCCATTCAAAAGGAGAAACTTTTACATAGCCTTCAGAACCACTATCCCAAGTCAAAATATCGCCCTGGTCAAACTTCTGTTCTGTTGCGTTCCAATCGGTATAGGCAAACTTGCTGTCAAGTTTATACTTAATGCCTTTAGAGAAATTGATGACTTTCTTGACTTCAATATTAGTAATAATCATATATTTAATCTCCTTTATTCATTAATCATAGTGATACTGTTATCTTCAATTTTGATATCTCCAATGTATACTACGCCTTCATTGGAGTACATATAGAGTTCCTGCATTCCATCAGGCATTCTTTTCTGCTCCTTCTTGCAATTGAACCAGTTCATGCAAGACACGCAAGGCTCTTCATTATCATTGCACAGCAAGTAAATGCCACTTGCTCTTCTACACATTCTGATTGTATATTTGTCATTCTGCGTGGTAGTCTGCCGTAGGGTCGTCATGCCAGCAGTAGGGGAAGTAAAACCACTGGTATCCTTTGTAACTTCTCCGTTTGTAGGCTGCACAGGCGTTGACATAGTAGGGGTCATATCCTGCATCTCTGAGTTCATCATAGTCATAAAATACCTCCTCAATTTCAAATTTATTATTTACTTTCATGAATCCTTTTCTGTATCTAGGGGTTCGTACAGGGTCACTGCGGACGTCAGAACCAAACAGATTATCAGCACGATTATCGAATTTACAACAATTAGCATGATTGACCCATTTCGCTTTATGAGCGTCTTCAGGCTTAACAAAGTAATGATATACAAGCTGGTGAACAAACCTACCATCACGTCCAATGTCAACCTTGAGGTATCCTCCCTGACGAATGTGCGGAGGAATAGGCCGCATACCTCTACTGGTCTTTCTATACACCTGACCAAAGTCCGTGATATAATAGTCAGAATTGCCGATACGCTTGATAGCCATTTATTCTCCTTTCTTGAACGACACTTTACGCTCTTCAAGTCCATCATCGTACTTTCCAGCAATGTCTCTAGACTCATCTGCAGTATACAATCCACCCAAGAGCTCAGGAGCATTAGCTCTTACCCAATAAGCAGCTGCTCTATACTGGAACATCTGATTGCGAAACCCTCCTTTATTCCACATACTTCCTGCTTTTGCATCCCAGCCAAACTCCTTTACCATCTTATCGTCAACTTTAGTTCCGTAGATATCTTCGCCAGTCTCCTTCAACCTGACTACTGCGGAACATCCAGTGACTTTCTCAGGATTACTTGGGTCTTCATGATACCACACAAATCTCATACGACCAAAATCAGGATGACTGTTTACCACATTAATAGCAAACTGCCCAGCCCAACTTGGTCTGCCCTGCACTACATACAAATTACTCATACAGGTCATAAGGTCAACACCAATATTGTCTGCCATTTGCATTGCGATAAGCACATTAGCTGGTTTATTCTTATAATTGCTAGGAATCAAATCAGAAGCCGCAAGAAAAGTAGCTACCTTCATTGCATCTCTAGTAGTTTTTACATCAGTAAAGCTAAACTTATTAAACGTCAGGTTAGTTTCAGTATTTACTTTAGCAAGACCAACTTCAGCTTCAGGAGCCTTTTCAACTTCATTAAGCAGTTCATTCATTTCCATTAATAATCTCCTTTATCCATAAATCTTTTGGGCATTCTTTTCCATAACCACTTATATATTTGCAACCTACTTCATCAGGCTCTTTTACACCGTCATGGCAAAAATTGCAATATGATTTATAGCCAAATTCCTGTAGGTATCTATAACTACAATTATCACATTTCAGAAGGCAGCACCGCCTTCTCAAAAACATATATTGCATTGTTCATAAGCTCTTTAACCATAGGACAGATTTCTTTATTATCCCCCATAATGCAATACTCAATGGCTTTATAATTGACTACATCTACTTGCCATTTTGGGCAAAGATGACACATTTCTTTAGTGGGCCAATCCTGCATATTATACCTCCTCAAATTTCAGTTCATTCATATTCATCTTAACTCTCATAAAAGTATATGCACTAGGGCATAACATACCACGAAGAGCGTAGCCACCATAGTCCATAAAACTCGGATGAACAAGGTACTTAACGTCTCTAGGTACATATGTACTTCCATTGAATTCCATACGAGAACGTCCTCCCGTAAGCGGGGTATGAGTGTGGCCCATTGCAAACAAGTCCACACCATCCCAACTATTAGCCCAACGGTCAATACGATTAAGGCCGTTACCAATCATCATTCCCCCTCCACTGCCATGTGTGTTTACTGTAGTCCATTCTTTGGTGTTCCGCTCTGCATCCATAAGCTTCCACTTAATAATACAAGCATTCTTACGATATTCGCACCCAAGACTGTTTGCAATCCAATAACTCAAATCAATGCCGGTATGTTTTTCACATCCCCATTCATGATTTCCGCTAGTGCTACATACAATCTTGTCTTTAATAGGCATCAGCATTTCAACAATAGCTTCTGCCTGTTCCTGAGGCGTCATGGTTTGTTCCATAACACTATTACCTTGGCTATACTTATTCTTATTTTCAATCAAATCACCATTAAGAACTACTTTAGCATTGGGGTCATCAATAATTGCGTCAAGAATTCTTTGAAAGTCATCGCCCCTAAAGGCTTTACTTCCAAGGTGAATATCACCAAGGAAGTAAATGTTGGTAGTGTCGCCTACCAAAATGGTAATCGGCTGCAAATCGTTAACAATCATATTCAAATCCTTTCTTTATCCTAAATGGATAACTCTTTCCTTAATTTCCTGCAATCTACCATCATTTACTCGTTGAGAACCTATGTACCCACAGAGACGCCTACGAGCTTCAAGTTTATTTTGGTCAGTTTCTCCACAGTTAGGGCAAACCCAATATATTTTACCATCTTCATCAACTATATCAAGTTCACCATGAAAGCCGCATGTAACGCATTGGTCATCTTTAGTATTCAGTTCTGCATACATGATTGTATCATAGATATAGTCAATAACAGACAGTACTGCTTCGGGATTCTTTCTAAGGTCTGCAGTTTCTACATAATTAATGCATCCACCCGGAGTTAACTCTTGAAACTGAGATTCTATTGCAAGTTTACTAAATGCGTCAATAGGCTCAGTTACATGAATATGGCAACTATTAGTAATGTATCTCTTGTCACTAACACCTTCAATTATGCCAAATTCATTCTGTAATGCTTTGGCAAATTTATAGGTAGTTTGCTCAATAGGAGAACCATACAGGCTAAATGCCATATTAGTTTCTTCTCTCCATTTGTCACAAGTAGTTTTAAGATAAGTCATTACCCTCTTGCCAAATTCAAAGCCTACAGGTTCTGTTAGTTTCCCCTTACCCATAGCCACACAGCACTCCCATAAACCAGCATAACCAAGGCTAATTGTAGAGTAACCGCCAAAGAGGTATGGGTCAATTAAATCATCCTCCTTCAATCTTGCTAAGGCTCCATCCATCCAAAGAATTGGTGCCACAGATGCTTTAGCTCCTTTAATCTGATTATGTTTAACCATAAGTGCTTCTTTACATTTAAGAAGAGATTCTTCTAATTCTGTAAAGAACAGTTCTTCTGCATTTATATTTGTAGCCGTCTTTAGCTTTTTCATTGTTCTAAGAGCTACATAAGGCAGATTAACCGTAACAGCACCCTGATTAGTTCTGCCATAAAATTTCCAACTTCCATCTTCTTCCCTAATGTGAGATTCAGGAGTTAGAAAGGCTCTACACGGTTTCTCATGTGTCCCCACATGACCTGACTATATCTTCATCTTTCGATGCTGTGCGCTTCGAAGTGGTGATAAACATCCACCCCTACAAATAGTCGATACACTTTACTCTGCATAGCTAAAATCAATTGTCGGATGTTTCTTTAAGCCTCTAAGATATAAGGTAATCTTGTGCCTGTCAATATGAAGTTCTTTAGCACACTTTCTAATGCTACTGTAACGTTTACCATTTGCTACAATGGGCTTTACCATTTTGCCATCACCATGAAGTTCCCTAGCTCTTGCTACTCCCCAAGTTACATTTTCTTGGTTAGTACAAGCTCTCAGATTGGACAATTCGTTGTTTGCCCTGTCCCCATCAATATGGTCAATCATAGCAGCATTATTAAGCCAAGCTTCAGCCATAAGCCTATGCACTCTTTTACGATATCTTTTACCTTTCTCATGCAAGATGATATGCATATATCCATCAGTGCCTTCATATGGCTCTACTAAAGTACCTCTCTTGATATTCATAACTTCACCATGCTCATTTATTGCATAATTAGGAATTGATTTTAGTTTCTTATACATAGCATTCTCCTTTCTGCTATGCAGAGTCTTAGCACGGTCTCAACTGTTCTAGTCCTAACCGTTAGCAGCTTATGCAGCCACACCGCTTATCAGGCGTTCACACAGTTTTACATGAGCTAGTAGCTTTTGCCTACCCATGCAAGGATAATTCTGTCCTTGTTTAAGTTCTCTTTGCTTCTTTTTTGATATATAATCTGGGACAAGCCTATGAGCAGAACATTCAGCAGCAATTTTAGTTAACCAATAGTATTCCCCATCTCTCATGTTCTCTTCATCAAGAGCATAGATGAGTTTAGGGAACGGTGGATTAACCCACTGTCCTTCTCTATTCTTTACGCCTTTAATTCTCTGTTTGAGGATTTCGGCAAACATTTCAGCACAGTCCTTCTTATGCTGCTCGTCTTCTGCTTCTCCTAAATCCATATAGAAAGTAATAAAAGGTGCTTGCCCATTTGCTGTTGCTAAGGTAATTACTTGATATTGCAGAGTTTGCACTCCTTTTACAATATCTTCTTTCACAAGTTTATCTACTGCTTTATCAAGTTCACAAGAAAGAGTAGTACATAACAGTTTACGGTAATACTTGCGAGAAGCGTCAATATACTTAGCAAGGTGGGCCATACTAAATGTTTGCCCTCCATACTGAGAGGCAGAAACTCCCAAAGCAATCTGCGTAGCAATTGTACAAGCAGTACTAAAAGTATGAGGAGTATCAATTTTAGTTCCATTTATACAAGTACCATTTCCTAACATATCTTTTAGATTCACAAGACAACAATTTGCCCTTCCGGGTTCAGCCAAGAAGTCCATATCGTGAATATGAATTTCACCTTTTTCATGAGCTTCTACGATGTCCTTTGGCAATATGTACTCTTTGGCAAGATACCTATTCATTTCTCCAGCAATGTAATCTCGTTTCGTAGAGAGAATTTTAGTATCTTTATTGCCATTTTCTTTAGTGACATCTTCATTCTCATCGTTAAGAAGAGACATAATTTTTCTATCAATAAGTCTTGCTTTATGAGCAGATACATAAGTGTTGTACTTTATTGCTACATTTTTCAGGTTTTCACTGCCACCATATAGCAATGCTTCCACAACAAATTTATGTATTTCGTCTACATCTACTATTCTGTGTAGTTTATAACATTTGCTGGCTACATCATTCACAATGAAATTGATTACTGTAGGATGCCCACCACCAGCTTCAAATGCTTTACTTATAGCAATCCTAAGTTTTTCATAATCAAATTCTTCAATTCTACCATCTCTCTTTTTAACCTGCAAATCGTTTCCTCCTTGTATTCATTTTATAGTATATGTAAATGCAACTATCTAGTAAGTCATCTTCAAAACCTACATCAATTAAGTTATATAGTCCATCCTTCTTAAGTTGTAATATGGCAAGTTGTATGTCTCCATCCTTGCATCCCAGTATTCTTGCGTATGCTGATAATTGTGTTGCATAGACGAGTTTCTTTCTTCCACTAATGTCGGTAGTAGTTTTGATATCAACAAGATAAGGTACATCGTTAATATAGCCAACACGGTCAAGAGTACCAGCATAGAGTCCATTACTTTCAACCCCCATCTTTTCAATGTCAGTCCAATTAGTATTGTTTTTCTCTAAGAAGTTAGTATAAGCTATCATATATCCAGCTAAATCCTCATCGATATCGCAGCTCCCTTCTTTGTCGTACTGTTCAGTAGCTGCATGAACTTTACTCCCCCTTATAGCAGCTTCTTTCATTCTTTGAATTCCTTCTTCATCCGCTACGCCATAAGCTATATGATGTAATGGCTTAATAATTTCAGAGACTGATGGAACTACATATCCATCAAGTCCATATATATGTTTTGCTTTATCGAATACAAGTTCCATTAGTCATCTCCATTCACTGCACTCTTCCTTACACTTATTAGTTTACCGTCTATCATGATTTGAAACTTAGCAGACCTATTATGATAGTTCATCTTTAAGGGGGACATGTTGTGAGAATAAAACTGCAAATCAAACTTGTCGAGTTCATCGTCCCACCATATTGAATAGTAATAATTGTATTCCTTTCCTGTGTATGGATTAACAAGTCTTTTTCTATACACTTCATAATCATTAGGATTCTTAGCCTCCAAGACTCACTACACCATCCTCCACTTCCACAATATATCTACTTTCATCTTTCAACAAATCCTCAAATGTTCCAAGCCTATAAACTCCATGGTTATCCATAATTCCACAAGCATATTCTTCTCCAAAGAGTTGGGCTTCTCCTTCACAACACACCATGATTTCATCATTTTCAGTCAGGAAGAATATATCGTTCTCTTCGATTTTACTTATGGTTTTGGTGTCCATGTTCCAAATTTCATCTCCCTTTTGGAGACTAATTGCTTCAAAACTTACATGTTCTGCTTCAGGAGCTATCATAGGTTTATTGTCTTTGCCAATGAAAATAGACTTGCTGAAGTCAACATACTTATCTTTTGTTAATGCACTGAATTTAACTTTATTGCAGCAAGCATCTACTAGATTAGCATTTAGAGGAACATATGTATCATCTTTCTTCAAATACAGACCAAGAGAATAATCTACAAACAACTTTCCATGATAGGTTCTAATTGCCTGATTCAGCTCGATATAATCTTCTTCTGTTTCGATAAATATGCATTCACTCTTCTTAGTAACATTAGACTCATTAAGCTGATATACGGAAGTCTTTACTTTACTATAGAAGTCGATGCACTGTAAATCATAATCGTCATCCCAAGCTGGACTATAATTATAATTGGAATACTTGGAATAGGAAGAGCAGCCATAGCTGTAGCTACTATTGCTATATTTATTTCCGGCTGCATCTTCTATAAAGTTGCCTAGTGTAATTACTTTCTGCGGAGTTACAATAGCAAGCTTACTATTATACCCATAACAAACATCCTCAATAAGCAAGTCCTGTATAACAGGATTGTACAAACATTTTCTATCATAAGCATAGAGCCTCCCAACTCTACTCTTAATCCATGCCATCGTATCAGACACTTTATCAGGTACATTGACACTCTTAATTATACCATTATGGAACACTACTGGAGTTCTTCCATCACCTTGCAACTTAGACATCTCTTTATAGTCCTGACATACTTTAAAAGGATGAGTCAATTCAGGACAATTAGCACCATGAGTACCAATTCTATAATGGAATACAATATCAGTCTCTTTAAGGTCAATTGTTTTACTTAATTTTTCAATAGCATTCTCAATGGCTTCAAAGGTCATAAACCCTTTCTGCCAATGTACAAGACCATTGCAGATATAAGCAAATCCGGCACCATCATCATTGTTCCAAAACATATTTTTTCTATATTGTTTTGCAGGAATATCAACTCCCTTAGGTGAATAAGCAATAACGCACATACACATTCCTCCTCATTTTCGTTTTAAGGCTGTTTTTAAGCGATTTAAGGCTATCTTAACCTTGAGGAGGTAAAACTACCTTCCCAAGATTAAGATGCGTTTAAATGGCCTTATTCGTCGTCCTCAAGATGTTCGATATTGGCAAAGTAATCAAGAACATCCTTATTGTGTGCAATGCAATCTTCATAGAAGTCTTCACATACATCAAGTTTCTCAGTTACACTATCACTAACACCAATATATCCATCTTCATCGTCATACCCAACAAACTTACCACTCATAGGCAGCCTAAAGTGACATTCCTCATCATAACCAAATACATGATAATGAGTAAACATTCTGCGCTCCTTATCAATCTTCTCAAGGTAAAGATACTGACCACAGGTAAATGTCCACTTATAGAGTTTAGGCCCATAGAGTTCCACTTCAAGCTCTACTTCTTCATCGCAAGAATATCCGAATACATCTTCCATACAAGCCGTAATGCAATCTTCAAGAGAATGATTATCACAATAGCTCATGATTGCTTCTACAGTCTTGATGTTACCGATATATTCGGAATAATTAGTAGTGGAGTTAAAGATGCGGAACTCATAAGTATTCATATTGGTTGTATTAAAGGCATGATATCTATCACTCCTGCCTTCAACAATAACTTCATAACTCTTATCTTTCTTCTGCTCAAGACTCACATAATTGAGTCCTGCCCATTCATCCATTTGGTCGGTTTCTTCTCTGTTGGAAAGATAAAACACATTCTCAAGACCAAGTCTTGCAAGAAGCACATACACTTTGTCTTCAACATCATCATCATATTCGTCACGGCTGACATGAATATGCATTCCACAGCTAGTATCAGATTCAAGACCAAATGCACATGCTCTATCAAGCATTTCTACTGCTTTATCTTCATGCTCGGCAAGAGTCATAGGATGAGAAACAATTTCAACTCCACCCCAGTCAAGAGAACCATCATGTTTGCAATAATAAGGCTGACTGTCCATCATATTAATAGCGGTTACGGCAAGTTCAGGTTCATTGGAATGACAAAGTTCAAGTTCAACACCATAATGCTTTCCAAGACCAAAGAATACAGGAATAGGTTTATAAGAATAGCTTCTTACCTGAGTTCTAGGCAAAGAAGATTTAGCACAGCAAGGGCATTTGGTATTAAACTTAAAATCAGGATTGATATATTCCCTAATGCTGTCTTCATAAGCGACAGAAACTTTAGACTTGACATGATAATTAGTATCACAAACATCACAATGCTTCATTTCGGGGTCATTGGCAAAATGGAAGATTTGCCTAGTTTCATTGCCATCTTCTTCCAAGGTCATTTCTACACCATTTTCACCAATATTATAAATCTTAACTCCCATATACCCGGACATGGAATTAAGCATTGCTTCGCCATTTCTGTCAAGGCTACCAAGAAACTCTGCAACAGCTTTTCTAACTGCTTCAGTGTTATAATCACTAAAGTAATCATAATCATTATCCCTGTAGAAATTTACTCTGTGGGCATAACAAGCATAATCGATATTACAAGTAGCGAAACGGAACTTGCCATTCTCACAAGCTACAACTGTAGTTTTAGGAGTGTCGTTATCAAACCACAGATTATTGATTTCATCTTGCCAGCAATCGTTAATATTCATGAAATATCCCTCTTTATCAACTACTACTTTATCTTCAGGAATGAGTTTGCCTTTCTTGGAATAGTACAGGCCAACCTTTGCTGCATAGAGTCTTGAATCGCACTCTACACCGTCAATGATTGTAATAGTACAATAAGGAAAACGAGTAGCGAATTCATCTGCAGTTCTAATGATATTGCTTACTGTGACTACTTCTGCATTGCTAGGATAATTGGGCTTAATCTTAACATTGAAAGGCTGAGAACTGTCAATAATAGTGCCAACGGAAATATTGCCTTCTGCATTACGGTACATTGCATATTTAACCATATTTTTCTCCTTAACCAATAACGGTTACAACGATTATATAAGTTGCTAATACTACTACTGTAAATACTTTAAGTGCTTTAATTTCCTGCTTTAGATTATCAATTTCTTTGTAAAGCTTAATCACTTCATTAGAAGCTTTTTCATCAAGCTCTACATATTTATCATAAACATCTTCAGCAGAAATTCTTTTTACTCTAGGTTCAATAAATACAGTATAATTGTTCCATTCAAAGCTCTGCTCATTGTTTTCCTTTGCTTCAATAAGCCTTCGCCTAACTGTACTTATCGATGTTCCTGTTGCCTCTGCTAATTCTTTATATGTCATGTTACATTCAATACCTGACATAGTAATTACTTTCAACAGCATCCCTCCTAATCTATGAAATCTTCTGCTTCAATTGCTATTGGTATTACATAAGTTATCTTGTAGTCAGGTTTAAGACTACAATAGTATTTAATCAATTCAGGAGTATATTTAATCCAGTCACTTTTACCATTAATATTCACTTGAACAATGGTGCCTGTATGTGACTTCTTTAATGATTCCCAATACCAATACCAACTAAAGTTTTTTATAGTGCGAGTTCCACTTTGTCCACCATACAATCCCAAGACCTCCAACGCTCATTGAGTTGCTTTAAATCAAGGTCAGGAGTTACCATGACCGGGATATCATAGCAACTCCCATCCTTTCTAAACACTCTTATTTCAATCTCTGTAATCTCTTTCTCTTTTTCCATGTTTCACTCTACGCTCTTCAATCCATACATCCATATTAGGGCATTCTCTAATAACCTTATTAGCTTCAATTGTAGCATACAATTTATTCAATCCCATGTCCACTTCAACATCATCAATATGAAGAACGTAAAGAATTTTAGAAATAGCCATAGTGTGCCTCCTTATTTATAGTCATCGCAACCATAGAAATCCTGCTTAATCTTTTTAGATTCTTTGTGTTCCTTAAGCATTCCATAAGTTCCATAGCATACGCAAGCAGCCCAAACAAGAGAGAAAATAGTAAGAGGAGCAAGAACAGCAGCAGTAAGAATAATGTCAATAAAGTTCATAATTATACCTCCTATGAACATTTGAAAAAAATGTTTATTTAATCACTTAAACCTAGGCAAATTGTTATAAGAAATAGCGAAAAGTATAATAATTATAGCCAAAAACATGCTTAAATTATTAGTGCCCATAGTTGCTCCTTTTTATAACTTTTTAGTCATTTTCGTAAAAGATAATGTCCCAAAAATCAGGATAATTCGGCACTTCTTCTGTTATATTCACGTTCTAATTCTCCTTTCAGCATCCATGCTGCACTATAAAGATTCCATTGAGTAGAACTAAACCTACTTCTGTCTTGTTTTTCCATGTTGTCAATTAGGGAGGTCAACCGAACGATTCTTTCCTGTATATCCTCCATTTGTATACCCCTTTCCATAAATATCTGCACAATAGTATTTGTCCAAGAACGATGATTCCATTGTATCCCAATACAGGAGTTTATCAGCATGTAATGGAATTTCATCATTCTGAGTTTCTATAAGCTCTTCGAGACTCATATCCTGTGGGTCTCTCAAAGGCTTAAACAAATGTCTCCTCATTTATCAAACTCCTGATATACATATTCCTCAAGAGACTCAGTTTCAAACCAACCGTCCCACATTGCAATTAATTCACAAGAAAGAAGAGTGATGCAAACAAAAATAACAAGAAAACCAATGAAGTTCATTTTATCAATACTCCTTTGTTATATTCTTATATAAAACTACTTTAATCTCATCACCTTCATGATGTATTTCTACATCATCGTAAAGATAATGAGTTTTGATGATTTCAACTAATGCTTCTATATATCCATTCCAATAGCACCATACGCAAGAACCGGGGTCACCATATTTCTTTTGATAAGTTACTCCGAATTTAATCTTCTTAATAAGTTCTTCAATTGTCATACCAATCACCCTCCTCAGCATTTTTAATAGCAATCGCCCAAATAGTAAGTGTAGCAAGACCAATACAATAAATTGCAGGATAAATCATATTTCTACTCCTTTCACAATAAAAAATATTAACAATATCCAACTAGCAAATCCTAATATCATGGCTTCTTATCCACTCATCTGCATCATTATTGCAGACTCCTCCTTTCGCAAACTGATTAACTATTGCTCTGTAAGCCTCATTCAGTTCTTTACCTATGTTTTCATATTCATGTTTTACCAATACTCCTTCCTCTTTTGTAGTTACAGAAAAATACCCAGTATTTCTGTCACGTCTAGTATCCCAAAAGTTCATATAAATAGGATTCTTTTGTTTCACCTCAGCTCTCCAATCCCAGAATTCTAAATTAATTTCTTCAAAATTGAAATTCTCCCTAAATTCCCATAGTGCTCTAGCTAGAACGCAAGCCCACTTTTTCATAGTATCACCTCCCCTTGCAATCCGCTTGTTTCAAGATGTCTTATATAAAAATCGTACAGTTCTCTATTAACAGTAATATTATATGATATTTCAACGCCTTCTTCTACGATTTTGCATATAATTTTTTCTGAAGTATTGTTATAAGCTATATTATTAATTATTAATTTAAGCCTATTGTCAAGTTCATCCGCTACTGCTTGAAACGCTCTGAGTAAATCCAAATTTTCTCTGCCATTGTACCATAAATTCTCATAAGCATCCCAAGTAGCACATCTTGCTAACAGCAAGTCTCTAACCGGCAATTCTTTTACATTCATAGTACAATATCTCCTTTACTAGCACCAATCATTATATGAGTTGTATATGTTTTATACAAAACGCTGCTTAATGTATATTTTTTACTTACTTCAACTCCTTCTTCAATATATTCAACATTAAGCGAATTGTCAAAAATATTATAGTATGAATTATAATTATTTACATTAAGCCTAC
>R02__coassemble_206_pt1 | contig 18545 bp, 35 predicted proteins | sample R02__metabat2_low_PE_022 | metagenome-assembled genome bin R02 | reverse complement strand
GATGTATATGACTCAATGATTGAACATGGTGCTACCAAAAAAGAAGCAGCAGCAGTTGCTTTAGGTAGTACATTAGGAATGTTTGGCGTTGATAAATATGCACACTTGGGAGAGCTATTTTTCGATGACTTAACAGCTGATTCTCAGCGTGCTATGCGAGGTGTATTTAAAAAAGAAGCACAGCGTTGGGGAGAAAAAGATGGATTTATTAAAAACGCTTTTAATGCAGAAGCACCTACTGCTGATAAAGTAAGTAAGATCAAAGGACTTGTCTAGAAAGGAATTGAATTTGGCAAAAACACTACTAACAAGTTCTGGGATGATTTACAATTTCATTCAACTAAATTCTTAGGCAAAGCTTTTGGAGAAGGTATTGAAGAAGTTAGTGAAGAATTAGTAACTGACCTTTCTAAATCTATATATGAGCTGGCAGGAGATCTTGGTTTTAATACATCTACTAAAGATGTAGGAGCTTGGGACAATATGCTAGAACGCTATGGTATGTCCTTTTTAGGAGGTGCTGTAGGTGGTGGGTTATTTGCAGGAATTGACATTTGGAATAATGGATTCCATGACAAGACCTTAAATGATGAATTAACCTATTTAGTTAAAAATCATAAAACTGAGGATATTCTAAACGAACTAGATAAATACCATAAAAAAGGTAAATTAGGAAATACTAACTTATCTATTAACACAGAAACTGTTACAGATGTGGATGGCAATTCTAAAAAGGTATTTACAACAGCTAAAGAAGGGGAATAGACGCAGAATGATTTTGTCTATGACAAAATTAAAGAAACTATACAATAGTTAGATGCTGTAATTAATGGTAATCAGTTAGGAATGACTGATGATGAAGTTTTCCAACAAATGATTTTGTCAGATGTTAGATTTAATAAACTAAATGATTTATTAAAGAATAAAATGTCTGATATGGCTTACACTTTAAAATACTAGTAGGATTATTTAGACATGGTTAAAGATTTTGCTGATACTGATGATAAAATCAAGAAAGCAAATAAAACATTAACAGGAAATCCTAAAGATAAGGAAGCTACGGATGAAGAAAAACGTAATATGACTGAGTTGGATAAACAATTTAAGGCATAGAATATACAACGTTTAATTGACCACAAAAATGAATTGGTATAGAAACAACAAGACTTTTTAGCAGGTAAATTATCATTTCCTTTTGCTAAGAAAATGCTTTGGGCTATTGATGATAATTTAAGTGGTAAATTTTATTATACTAACTTCCAATAGTATTGTATTGATAACTATAATAAGACTCCTGATAAGCTAGCTGATTCCGATTATAAAGAAGCAGTAACTAAATATAGAGAATATAAAAAATCACAGGAAAAACTAGACATTGATTAGAAGTTTGCTTTGTTTGAAGATGCTGAAAAAGCTACTGACAAGTGGTTTAAAGATGTTTCTGAAAATGAACAAACTTGGTTAGATTCTCCTAGTTTACAAAATAAAATTTGGGATCTTATAAATGAACACTCTACTAGAGCTTAGGAAGAGCTAAAAAATGAGATTTCAGAAGATGATTCAGAAGAAGAAAAATTTAATAAAGAATATTAGAAAAATCTAGAAACATACAAAAAGCTTGGAGAAGAAATTACTAAACTAATAGACGAAAATGGTGGTAACATAGATAATGCTACTTAGCGAATGATTGTTCGGAGATTGGGATTAAGTATTAAAGAAGTCTAGGATTAGTTGCTAAAATCTGCACAAGAAAGCATTGAGCATTTTATAACTGAGGATACTATTCTTCCTACAGGAAACAATATTCCTAGTATGATAAAATCTGCTTATGTGAGAGCTATCCCAGACCTTAGAGCATTTGTAGCTAGTGGGCTTAGCACAAACGATGTAAAAGCAATAAAAGAAGCCTTGTTTGATAGCATAGTGCCTAGAGTACTTAATGCTAATAAAAGCTATGAAGTATTGAGTGAGTTTCTAGAAAACCCAAACTTTTCTACTGCTAATATTGACAACGCAGTATCTAGAATAGAGGCGAAGGCTATTGAATAGGGCCTTTCCATTCCACGTGATGAGATAATAAATAGTATATTTGCTACTAATTTAGCAATCGGTAATATTGTAAGTGATTCAGACATAAAATTTAAAGATGGAAAATTAAGTCTTGATACAACCGAGGATGAGGCTACACTAAATCTGTAGAGTGTATTTAAAATTGCTTATGAACAAGGTAAGCTGGACGAAATGCTAAAATCTTTAAACCCTAAAGACACTCCTTACATACAATATGATGAAGATGAAGGACTTTTTATAGATGCTGAGCTTCTGAACAACGATTTTAAAGAATTTTTTGATAGTGTAAGCACCATATATAAAAATTATCAAGATAATTTGAAAACTGATCCGAGAATTCAGCTATTTCAAAACATTGCTGCTAGAGTAGGGAAGAAAAACAAACTTGATGGATTATTGAAAACCTTATCTATTAAATATGGAAGAAACCCTCAATCCATTGAATCTATTTTAGATAAAATTTATTAGAAGTATCTGAAGTTAGATTCTCCATCAGACTTTTTGCTAGAAGAGGATGAACTGCGTGCTTTTGATGAATTTAAGGATATTATCACTTTAGCATAGACTTTATTATATTCCAAAGTTAAGACTCCTACAGATATATCTATGCAAGGATTTGCACAAACATTAAATCAATTTGCTAAAGATCATGATATAGAAAACTTTGAAGAATTAGCTACGTTGGATCAAAACTTAATTCAAGCAATGATTCAAGAACTGGGATATTATGTTGCAGAGATAGGAGACATTGATCCTAAAACTAAGGAGATTACTCCAGCTAGTTGGAAAGCTTTGGCTGCTATAAATGGAGCTAATAAATAGTAGTAGTTTATCCTTGCTGAGAAAAAATGGCAAACTATATTACACACCTTTTTAAATAGTGACACTTTCAGACATATCAATCTTGGAGATGATAAAACAGTAGATTTATTAAAAGGAAGCGAATCAGTCTCTCCAACTATTAATGAAGAAAATTTAAATAAACTTGGAGATATTTTCTATAATAATTTTAGAGAGGCTTTAGAAATTTCTGGTTTATCAGTAGCATAGTTTTTAGAGAAATCCCAAATACTAGAAAACATGCATTCTGCTGAAGAGGTTGAATAGGTGTCTACTCCTATAAGTCAAAATGTTAAATATGGAGATTTAAACTTCTATGACAAGTTAAATTTATTTTTAACCTTAGTAAGTGTTAAATCATCTGACTTTACTAAGTTTTTATACAAACGAATTAAAAAAGAAAATAGTATTGCTCCTTTAACAGTTCAGACTTGGATTACAAGACAAGCTATAGCTTCTATAGAAGGGTAGGATATAGTTAGAGAGACATACTAGTATGTGAAAGATCATATATATACTAAATTCAAAATACCATATTTATCTAATGGCGTAGTAATCATTGGAAACGGTGGTTCTGGAAAAAGCTCTGTAATTGCCAAAAATATTGCAATGTGGCAAACTTAGGGAGATGCAGAAAAGCAGAAAAAGATTTGGCTATCATCTTTTGGTGAAGAGCAGGTTAACAACTTAAAAACTGCAGTTTCTTTTGGAAAAACTATGTTATTACATAGTGGTGAAGATTCTTTAATGTCTAAATTTATTGAGCAAAGTGACCTAGCTAAATTATTAAATGATCTAAATGCAGAAAAAGAAGATAGTAAGTATTATTCTTATGTGGATACCGGAGAAGATAAAAATAAAACTATACAAATTAACTGGGATAATCTAGCATTAAAAAAACTTACCGATGATGAAATTCCTATAGAAATTATAATTGATGAGTCCACCCATGCTAGCCAAGCTCTTATTTAGATCATTGATAAAGCAGCCTAGACGTATAAATTTCACTACACATTACTCGGAGATACTAAATAGAATGGATATTCTAAACTCGGAGGAAATTTAGAGAAGGAAATGTGCATGATGTTTAGAACTTAGGAATTAGGCATAACCTTAAGAGACTCTAATTTGTAGCATTCTCGTAATATAGATACTTTAGGTAGATATATTAAGTTACTTTCAGACTCTGATTCAACTATAACAGGCTCATACTCCCATGAATAGCTTGCACAAGATTTAAAAAAACTTAATTTTCATTATTTTAAGGATGGAGATATTAATGGGGATATTATTACAAAAACATTATCTGATGATTTAGTAAATAATATTCCGAAAACAAAATATGACGAAAAAACAAAGAAAACCAGAAAGACAACAGTAGTATATATAGGTAAAAGCGATTCTCCTAATGTAACTAAATTACAAAATGCGGGACTTGATGTAACTTGTGTAAATATAGAGCAAGTTCAAGGTAAGGAATTCGATTATAGTATTTGTGATTTTAATGCAATTGGTTTATTAGATCCAAAGCATCCATTTAGAGCTTATCATGCAGCAGTAAATTTATATACTGCTATAACTAGAGGCCGCGAGGGTTCTATCATGATTTCTAATTAGCTACAAGATGTAGTAGGAGATACTATAGAAGATTCTTATTAGATGAAAGCTAATATGATACAAAGTGCTGTTGAGGAATTCAGAAAGCAAAAGTTGGAAGATTATAAGTTTATAGAATCTTATAAGCCAACAAAAGCAGAGAAGAAAGCAACAAAAGCAGAGTCTAAACCTGCGGAGAAAAAAGAATCTGAAGAATCTGAAGAATCTGAAGAAGAAGAGGAGGAGGAAGAAGAGGAAGAAGAGGAATCTGAAGAAGAAGAATCTGAAGAAGAGGAAGAAGAGGAAGAAGAGGAAGAAGAGGAAGAAGAGGAAGAAGAGCCTTCTTTCCCACTGTCGGATATTAAAGAAGGTTAGTACAAACTACCTAGTAAATATAATTTAGACGCTCAACCTCGATATCTTAAAGTGGATATTACATCTGGCAAAACTAATTTTACTTTTGGAATTTTACAAGACGATAAATTTGTTCCTTGTGATATTACAAATGCATATCCTTTAGAAGATGGAATTTTAGAAGGAGTGACGACTCCAAAAATAACTAAATTCATATATGATCCAGATAATAGAAAATTAAAATTAGTAGGATTTCAAAATATTAATGATAATTTAATTAAGGAGCTTACTGAGAATCCTTTTGAGGATATTATCAATGTAGACTTAGAAGAGCCAGCTATAGCTACTGAAGAAGAAGTAGATTTAGAAGCCCCTAATCCCAACCCTGAACCAGAGCTAGAATCTAAAGAAAAATTGCCTGATGAGTTGAAGCCTTTGAGAGGTGTGGATTCTGCAGTTCCAGTTGCCGGATTACCAGGCGCTTCATTTCCAATATTAATCCATAGTACTCCGTCTTTTGTAGGATTACAAATAAATAAAGATGGATGGATTAGTCCTGATACTGAGACTTTGAAAAATGGTTAGATTTTTGTTACTGATGATTTACTAACGGACGGAAAAATTTCTAATGATAAATTTCAACGGGAATTAGAAGATAGAATTGTTAAGTTTAAAAGAAGAATTACATTTAAACGTTCCTATGATAAATTAGATTCTAAACAAAAAGCTGTTATATCAGAAGATGTATACAATGAAATTATAAATGGGAAATTCTCTGATAATTGGAAATATAAAATTGTAGTTAGAGAATCTGATGATTAGTTTGTTTCAAAGTTAGGATTTAAGAAAGTAAAACCTATTCATAAAAAATATATTTATGAATGTGTGTTAGAATGGAAAAATCCTGAAGGTAAAACTTGTGAACTAACAATGGGATTGCTGGCAGATCCTAAAACTTATGAAGCAAATGCAGATTCTATAAAAGATTAGTATAATACATCAATTTCAGAATTATAGGAGTCTTTATAGAATATAGAAGACAGCTACACATCTGGTGAAGCAAAAGACAACTTAATAACATCCATAACTAAAGAAATAGCTCGCTTGAAGGAAGACTTAGAACACTATACTTCTAGTGACGATGAGATTTCTTATAGTAAATAGTATAATAATTGGATTGTAGATTTGGGAAATCAAGCTACTGATAATGGTAATGTGTACACCTATGAGGCTCCAAATCTGTATATCAACTGGACAGCTATGAGTAGATTCAGAACATAGGCTGACGGCAAAAAGCTAAAAAGAGTAAAAGTAATTTCAAAATATCGACATTTAATTAAATGCTGGGAATAGCAGATAGAAATATGTAAAAGTAAAATTGAAAAGTTCCCAGAACAAGCTAGTTATTGGACCAGGAAAATTGATAAATACGAAGTTAGGATAGAAGAAGTAAAAAAGAAACTCGATGATTCTTTTGCTATTAGGTGTCCAAGAACAATATTTTCTGATGCTTTTGTAGTTACAGATCCTAGTAAAATATTTGGATTAGATGACTCCTTAAAAGGAACACATGCAGTTATGTTTGCTACAAATGATGATATTCTAAGCAAAGATGAACTTGTTGATGAATATTTTAAATAGAAGCAAAGACAAAAGTAGCAAACTGAACAACACGGGTATTATAATCCATATACAGATGATACAAGTAAAGCAGTCAGACTAGTTGTTTTGGATAATGCTGGTGTTTCTATGGATGAACTATTAGATGATTTAATGATTAATCCTCTTCAATATAATGGTACTACTGGAGGTAAGCATATAACACGTATGATGCCTTGGAATAATGTATATACAGGAATGCGAATGTTCGTCTCCCTTTGGAATTATAGAGCAGACTTAATTAATTTCGTTAATCAATTAAAGCTTTTTAAAAGCAGTAATCCTGATATAGATTTTTCAAAATTAAAAGATTATGCTATTATTAATTCTAAAGATTTATCCAAGAAAATTACTTTAACTCCAGAAGAAACAAATATAAAAAATTCAGAAGAATATAAATCTTATATTAATAAGTATAATGAATTTAATAGTTCTTTGAAGGATTTATGTAGAAACTTTAGACTTGGATTTACCTATCAGAATGATACTAAAATGTTTGTTGCTTCTTTAGGCACATCATTTAATGAACATTTTTATGATAAAAAGCATGGGACACCTAATGGTGTGTATATAGAGCCAGAAACTGCTGAAAAGCAATTAGAAATGTTGGAGTCTTTATTTAAAAATATGATAGATCCCATAGTCAATTGTGCAGTTAAAAAAGATGGTTTATTGACACATCAAAAAGGATATGGAAATTCAATAACTAGTAAAACTATTAAAACGTTATTAGGTAAAAACACTACACTTACAGTAACTGATCACATAGATGATGAAGAAAAAGAATTTACATATTCAATGAATGAAGACTATCATAAAGATGATAAAATAATTACTTCGGGTACTGATTCGGAAGGAAATCCTATTGAGTTGAGAAATACTCGTGGAGAAGACCTTGAAATAATTGATTATTTTGGAATGTTGCCAATTGTACTCATTAATACTTTTAAAACAATCAGAATTTTTAAAATGATTGATAATGATGCCACATACCAAAAGTTTAGTGAAAATATATTACAATGTAACATTGATACCCATGATAGCACTGGCGAGAAAAAGCAATATTCTTTAAATCCATTAGAAGTTGTTTTGGCTACTACCAATCCTAATGGGCCTGAAGAAAATGAAGCGTTTTTTGATATGTTAAATATGTGTTTCCATGGAACCACTGAGGATATTGAACAAACAAAAAAGAAGAGTTCTTTTGCTATGTTCCCTAGAGGCTTCTTTGTGGATCCGTTATCTACTGAATCGGGTGTAGGTGACTATTCTAAATATGGTTTAAAGAAAGTTGGAGAGAGCGGTTTTGGAGATGGTGTCAATATGAGTTTCTTTGAAATTAATTCTGTAATGGATGATCCAATTGGGTTTGTTACTACGAGAGCAATTGAAGAAACCATTAATCCTGAAGAGGAAGAACAACCAGAAGAAGCCTTGAAATTAAGAACTGATATACCTATAATTTGTTCTAATGAAGCTATAACAAAAAGAATACAAAATTTATTGAATGAAAACACAGAAGACCAAAACGATAGAAATGAAATAATTAGTGAGGAATGCAATTCCCATATAACATCATTACTTGATATTCAAAACGGAGGAACAGAATTTATAAATAGTATATTATCATACAAAGTACAAAATGACAGAATTGAAATAGTAATGGCTGAGGATGTTCTGAATAAGGCTTTACAGGAGAATAGTGTTGATATTTCAAGTGGTGTAACTTTTGGCATTGATGACGGGAAGATAACAGCTGAAGTAAATGATAATATCTATGCATTTGCTATTGTAGATGATAAAGTAACAAAAGTTACAACAATAGGCTCTACCAAAAACCATGCTGTTTCAGAAAGTAACACATCTGGCACTGAGGGAAGTAGCAAATCTCAACTATCTGAATTTGGGGAAACAGTTAAGAGTACTTTTGAAACTTTATCTTAGAAATTAGGAGAATCAGATATTTTGGAAAAAATTGAAGATGAGTTTGATGACAATTATATTAACAATCTTAAAACCTCTATAAGTACTGTTCTATCAAACATAAAATCAGATCTATCTGACAATAGTATCATAAAAGGAAATATCACAACAGCTATGAAGCAGTTAGTATAGCTTTTAGATAGTTGGGAAAGCTTATTTGGGAAGGATATTGCATAGAAATTGACAGAAATCAAAGATACCCTTACAAGTGTAAGTTGTAAAGTACTTAATTAAATAACCATATGAATAATGTAATATGTAATTCCAAATCATTATTTGATACAAATAATGGTGGACATTTGATTAAATTATCTGAGTTAGTGCAAAAAGCATTAGCAAGTACACAAGTAGATGATAAAAATCTGGAAGAGTCTTTTATAGAGACTCTTTCAGAATTTATTAAAGGCAATGAAACCTTTGAGATTTAGTATGATTCAGACAAAAAAGATACATTTGATAAAGCTTATGAAGGGTTATTAAATTCTATAATGAATATACTACACTCCCTTTCAAGAAAAAAAGATAAAGAAAAATACCAAAAGATGAGTGCAGAAAATTTACAGATGGCATTTATTAACGTTGCTTTGCCAACTTTTGGAATTAAGAAAAGTAATATTTCTGCACATACTAAGAATTGGGATATAGAAACTAGTATTTTTGGAAAAGATGACACAATGCTAGTTAGTTATAAGGATTCTAGAAATGATATATATGCAACATCAGAAGGATCTGCACGATTTGCTTATTTAACTTTTGTACAATAGGTTAGAGAAGCGGCTTTTGCAAACTTTGAAAAAGGAATTCTTGTTGCTGATGAAGCTACTCTAAATAAATTGCTCAATGATTATAAATAGCAATTATTTGAACAGGTAGTTTCTTATTTAATTTAATATGTGGACTATTTTGATACAAGTATTTGGAATGATTCTGGAATCACAAAATATGAAAATTATTCTAAGGTCTTGTCAAAAATGCATGAAGTAATCAAAGGGAATCAAGAAGAAAACCCTGATTTATTAGACAATTCTTACTATGATAAATTAGACGGAGAAAGCTCAGATTATTTTGATGCAGTGGTATCATATTATAAATTAGCCTACTTTGATGATATTTTATAGGAATCACTAGGTTTAACCATCAGTTCTATTAATGGATTAAGAAACACAATACAATCTAGGAGTATATAGAAATACAGGTGGTCTGATACCGAAACTGGACATAAAGTTAAAAATTGGAATGAGGATGGTGATGCTCGATCAGCCATTGATAATACATCAAAATTAACTAAACTAATTTTAAATACAATTCCGTTAAAAGGATATACTAGTTCTACTGGGGCTAATTTTAATATAGTTGGACCTGTTAAGTTTACTCAGACTATAACGAAATTATTAACTAGTGTTGCAACTATATCGGGAGAATTAAGTCTAGGAGAAGATAGTAGACTCCCAGAACATAAATTATATGATTATGTTTTAAGGTTTCATGATAATCCAACTTATTATGCTTCTAAGATATTTGAATTAATTTGTGATCCAGAAAATATATCTAGCCAGAAAACGAAGGGAATATCAATAAAAGAAATGTTAAAATCTAAACTGGGATTCAACGATGTAGAAATCGCAGTACTAGATTCAGTATATGATTATATATTTGCTTTTTATAATAATAAAACAAATTATCAACAAGAGTATAAAGATTATAAGTATAAATCTGCAAAAAGTTTAGAGATAAACAATGCCTTAAAAGGAGGTAACTAGGGAAAGTATTCTATTGTAGATGATATTGCAGGTTTAATGGATGATGTGATGGATCTGACTTACATAGAAACTGTATATGATTCTAATGGTCAAGTTGAAATTAATGCACGAAGAAAAAATAATTCTCGTGACCAAGAAGAAAAATTAGTGAGCAAAATTAATTCCGATGTTTTCTTTTCTCCTATAAGCAGATATGAGACTATCGTAAAAAATCAAAATGTTTAGATACAAGAAGATTCTTCAGGGGTTATTGCATTAACTTTGGATGGGGAAAATTATGTAATTAATAACACAAATGGAATTTTTGCAATCTATAATAAAGATACTAAAGAGGCTAACCTCTTAAAAAGTCTTACGAAGATTGCAGTAAATTAGTTAAATGTAGATAGTCTATCTAATAAAGATAACAAATCTAAAATTATAAAAGGTGATGGAGAATATAAGAAAGTTCATGATCTATTGCGCTTTATTGATTCCAATCTACGATTAGACACTAAACTTCTATCTTATGATGGTCTGGAGTATTTAAAAATTATAGCTAGTATTGATTCCTCTAATGGAAATATGGAACCATTTGCTAAAACTCTTAAAGAGTTTTTATTCTATGCTACTAAAGCTTTTTATATATCTAAGTATAAAAGTGAACAAGCTAAAACAGGAGATTCTAATACTTCAATATATGAATATATTAAAAACCATAATTCTAAAGCTAATGAATATTTTTCTGATTCATCCCATAATGATTGGATAATAAATAATAACGGAGTTAAGCAAATAAAAATTATAAAAAGCGGAATTAATGATTCTTGGTTAGGAAAATTAGTTACTGCACAAATGATAACTTCAGGAGATGTATTTTCATCTGTATCTAAAAATCTAGAAGGCAATAATGATGCTAACTATTCTACTTCATTTCTGGGAGGAAATTTACAGTATTATATTGCAAAATATAAGATAAATGCAGATCGTTTGAAAAAAATTATAGTAAGTACCAAAGCTAATATCGAAGAAAAACTCAAAGAAAATCCAGATGATGAAAGTCTGAAAATGCAATTATCAAATTTAAATTTTGCTTTATCTGAAACAGCTACTGAGAAGTTATTTTTCTCACAAGGTAACAATGCACATATGATTAAAGGCACTATAGTAAATAGTGGTGTTAAAAACCAAAGAGGTGATACAAAGCTAATAAAATCTATGAATTCTGGAGAGTTATTCTATCAAGACATAGTTCATAACTTTTTTGGAAGATTATGTAATCCTGGTAAAAATGGAAAGCATAATGATGTTTTAATTCAGCCTACAACTTATTCAGATAAAACTAAATTTATATAGTACATCATTAATATGAGTAAGACAGTTAAATGTCAAGATGGAGGAACAAGAGCTTTAAAAAATCTTAGAGTTGAGGATATTATAGAATTATTTAAAACAAGCATTGGTTCCGCATATAAAACTACTTACTAGAATGTAATTAACCTATATAAAAGAATTTTAGTTGGAGAGCATATTACTGAGGATGCAGATAGTGAAATAATTACCGAAAATTCTTTTAATACAGCCTCTGAATTAAATACATATTTAGCACAAATTCCTGTTTCTAGATTAATTAAATTAGCACAAAGCAAGGGAGAAGTTTTATTAGAAGATACTCATTATAGAGAATTTAAAAATAAAAATGGAGTAACTTGTGCAAAATTCAATCAGGATTTGCAATTTAATGCTGAGTATCTATATAAAGACGATAATATTAAAACATTCTTAAAAGAACAAGAAAATCAGTTTATTAAAGATTTAGAAGCTTCAGGTATTAATTTATACGTTTCAGATGTAGAGGATTCAGATACTTTGGATGTTGCAAAAACTATTAGGGAGTCAAATTATATTATGGCTCAAGCCATTAAAGAGTTTTATCCATAGGAAGATGAATAGACTGCATTTTATTATAAATGGGTTAAGAATGGAAAATTATTAATAGAAAAAGATGGAGAATTAAATCCTTTACTCCAAAAATACTTTTATCTAAATTCTTTTTTATCAAATAATTTACGTTTAGCTTTAACTGGCTCAGAGATAGCGCATCCAGAAAAATTTAAATTATCTTATGGAAACGATTCAAAAATATCTGCATTAAAAGGACTTGCTTACGAATGGGCTAAAGTTGCTGGTGGAGAGAATTTTAATTCTACTCTTGATGATTATATGGATAGTTTAGAAAACTATTCAAGATGTTTAAATCCAATAAAAGGTACTGACAATGTTATTTATACAGATTTAGAAGTAAATAAAGCTTCTGTCAGAAATAAATTTGGAGATAAATTTATATTTTTTGATTAGGATAACTCCTTAACTTACGAGCAAAAACTAGCTGCATATGCTGATATAAAGAAGCAAGCTAAAGATGAAAATAAAACTTTAATAGTTCTAGATCCTAGTATTAAAGAAGATATTGATGAAGATATTTTTGGGAATGAAGCTTTTGCAAAAAATTCCTAGACTCCTGATCTTACTTTTATGGATTGCCTACTTTTAGGAGAAGCAGTAACTAATAATAAAGGTAAATGGGAATTTAATTCTGGGAATCTTATGGAGTGGTTAAAAAGTTCTACTCTTAAACCAATTGCTATATCTATTTTAACTCAAATGGAAAATAATGCATAGGGTACTTAGCTAAAGCGTAACGTAATTATTCCTGGTACTTTACACTATGCACACTTGGGAACTTTGGATGGAATCCCAGCTAAAACAAAAGTTGCTATTTTAAAAGATTTAAAAGCTCCAGTGTGGACTTTCTTATCAGACAAAGATGGAAGTAAGCAGGCTGCTGTTGATGCACATGACGGTTCTGCATTACAAAATCCAATATGGACTATTCTAGAGAATAATGCTTTAGGAAGCCAAAAAGTTGGATAGGATATGAAACCAATCTGGCATTCTATGAATGAGGATTCTATGAGCGCCTCTCTTGTAAAATTTGCTGTATTTAATATTTCTAATTAGAGAATGCAAGATACTTTAAATAGCGAAATCTCATTAGAAAATATTATGAAAAAGATGACTAACCTACAATGGCAAAATGCTGACGGAAGTTGGAATACAAAAGTCTAGGGTTAGGAAAAAGCAATAGACTTGACACGTCTATCAGAGAAGGGCAAAAACGAAAAAAACATGGAAAAACACATGAATCCAGATGGAGATGGTTCTGCGTATTTTTCAAAGTATATACTAAAAGGTAGAGAATTAAAATATCAGGATGCAGAAGGTAGATATTGGAGAATAACAAATTTTGGCCGAACTAAGGATGGGATATATTATACAGATGAAGTAGAGTATGATTCATTAAATGGGATACTTACAAACCTTAAACATAGGCATTACCATATCTTTGATTCGAATAGCAGGTAGAATTCTATAAGAATCCCATTTGATGTAAAACCTGATAATAATAATAAGCCAACACAATTCCCCCCTACTAACCTTCCAAAATTAGAAAAAGGTTAGCATACAATCAATTCCATATATGAATTATGGAAATCTTTGGGAGGTTATACCACAGTTTCCTATAATGGAACTCTCTTTGAAACCAATGAGATGTCAAGTCAAATTGCTGCAGAATTTGTAAATAACTGCACATTCAGAAAAACAAATGGCGACAGGACTGACTTAACTACTCACTCTTATGAGTAGCCTTTAAAAGAAATGATGATTGGATATGTTGCTAATGTTTCTGCTGTTAAAAATGGACGTGGTAATGTTAATTCTAGTGATGCTTGGAAAAATGATGAAGCTCTAACATATATGGAATTAGATAATGCAGGATTTGGAATCCAGATGGATGCAGACCATGAAGCCGTTGACTCTACAATGACTGAGTTTTCACAGGTTATAACAGCACTTGAGGCTGGTGGCCGTACTCATAATATAACTAAATTTGTATATAAAGCTTTAGGACAAATTGCTAGGAATGCATATAAAACAGAGCTAGATATAGTTGCAGAGTACCTAAATTCTGAAAATCCAGCAAGGGCATTAAATGAGATATATGATATTATTGGTAGAGTTATTTTAAATGCAGCAACTGGACAATCTGGAAGAGCTGACTTAACGGATAAAATTATAGAACGTATTGAAAAATAGTTCAATAAGCATCTTGGAAATCATAGGGCAGACCTATTTAAAATACCATTCTCTGATCCTAATGTATTTTCACAAATATTATCTACTTTTATAGGTAATGTTAATGCTACAGCTGTTAAAAGAAAATATTCTGGTTCTGGATGTGTAATGGTTCCTGGATATAATATGATGCAGATTTATAAAGATCCTTCTACAGGCAATACTTATAAATTTGGGGATTTGTATGATAAGATTATACACAATGAAGAATTAAAAACATTATATTATACTGATACTGGAGATATTAGAGATACTCAGCTTTAGACTGTTAGAAAATACTTGGAAGCTAAACAAAAATAGGAAAAGGAAGTAACTGATATTGAGGCCTTCATTCCTAGTGATGTTATAGATGTGTATGATGAAACTACTGGAGAAAGTGTCATTGATTACAATAATAAAGATTTAGTTGAAGCTATTAAATTAGACACTTTTGATAAATATTACACTTTAATTTGTGATAAAGATGCCTGGTTACAAAAGTATTTCCCAGAAAAGACTAACTTAAAGTTCAGGCAGAATGTAGTACTACCTAGAGATTTAGCTCCTGCTAGAATTTTATGGAAATATAAAGATAATCTTGGAGAAATGCATACTACCAATATATTTGCTTCTTCATTCTACAAAGACAAATGTGAATATGACGAGAAATCTGGAAATTATAAATTTAAAGGGTCTGTTGACAAACATTTAGTTTAGAAGCAACTAGATTTAATAGAGCAAGGAAAATTCTTACTTGATGGTGAGGAGAAAACAATCATTCCAAATTCTTTAGTTAATGAAGCTGCCGAAATAATTATTTCTGATATATTTAGGAATAAATTTGAAACAAATGGTAAATCATTAGCTAAAATTTAGGAGCAAGGAGCAAAAGCATTCAGATTACAACCTCTGCCAAAAAGTTCTTCAGATGTTTACGATTTAGTATTTAGGGGAGCTGATGGAAAAAATACTTATATTACTTTTGATAAGATAGATTCAGGAGACAATAAAAAGGTTAGATTTAAAGCATTTAAAGGAAGCTAGTTAAAAAGAGTCAAAGATACTTATCAGGGTTCAACATCTTATAAAGTTTATTTGGTAGATTCCTATGGTAAACCTAAAATGGAAGTAGGAAGAGACGTTGCTAGACCTGAATATAGATATGATGATAAAAAGTTTGTTACTAAGGACGGCAAAATACTTCCAACTCAAGGCAGATTTTACACACAACGTGTGACTGATGCAAGTGGGTAGGCAAAGACAGTAGTATATGAGCGCATATTCTTTATAGAATAGTACGATGCTTTTGTACAAGAATAGTTTGGGGATGATGCGGACCAAACTTTCTAGAATGTTGTTCCATTATACCGAATTAACAAAGGAAGGATAAATCAAGTTTTTGAAGAAGGAGCAGCTGAGGTACATAAATATCGTTTCATAGCAAAGCTAATTGACGAAATAGGAAAATAGGATAATTATATAGGCCTGGAATTTTCTGATAATCTATCAGTTTCTTCTGTACTAAATATAAGAAATTCTATAGGATTTGTTAATTGTTTAGGTAAAGAATTTAATGAAACTCAACAAAAAATTAAAAGTGTCCTAGACAAAGTTTCTATTACTAAAGGTGAAAATAACAAGTTTGATTACAATTAGAAAGCTGAATTTGATCCAACAGAAATAAATAAAGCTATACGTTCATACTATAAAACTTTAGCTCAAGCTAGATATGTATCTTGGTAGTAGTCTAGATATTTCACTGTAGCTCGTATCCCAGCTTAGTCGCATCAATCATTTATGCAGATGAAAGCAGTTGCTTATACTGGAAGTGAAAAAAATGTCTGCCATGTATCACACTTTCAAACTTTCCTACAAGGTTCTGACTATGATATTGATAAAGCTTATGTGATGGCTTGCGAAATAGGATAGGATGGTAGATATGTTAAATATAGTGATTTGTTTGATTATAGTTCTCTAGATACTTTAAAAGCCTCTTTGACGCTTCCAATCCCAGAATCATTTAAGATTACAGCCGAAGGTGTTAAAAACAAAAGAACTAACCTTCAAAATAAATCTTATTATAAAGAAGATTCCGATAATACAGGGACTAAAGAAAAAGAGGATGTATTCTAGAATTATGATGGCGATCTTGAATATAATATGTATGATGATATCAATGAATTGTCTAGACTAAATGCATAGACAGAAGATATAAATATACAAAAAGCTAATTAGCTTAGAACCGTATCTAAGATACTAAGAAATGTATATAATTTACTAGACTAGCATAAAGAGAATGGAATTAACTTTATTTTAAGTGGTGAAGAAGCTGACAAATATAGTGAAATATTTGAAACACTAGTCAATGATATTTATGTTCATAATTCTACATAGTTAGGTTCTAAAGTTCTGGACTCCGCTTATAAAAATTATGTTTCAGCTAATATCTAGAATGTAATTCAAAATCCTAGAAATATGATTACCGCTTATACTCCAATAGCTATGGATGACATTAGAGATAGTAGTAATAAATCCGAAAAAGGTAATGCTGTTAAATACATGAGTTTGTATAACCCAGCTACAAAATGGTTAATGCAACAACAGAATATGACAGGTAAAGATGTAATTGGCATTACTGCAGTTGGAGAAAAAGTTTACTTTAATTCTTTATTCCATTGGAATGAGATACTGTAGAATGGAGATCCTGATAAAATTAAAAACTTGCGTTTTAGACAAACATTTGATCGGATACAAGATAGGAATTCTGGAACTCCTACATCTATAGAAGTTAAGACATTAGCAGGTGTAAATTTCGAAAAGGCAGAAAAGTATGCTTCTTCATTTATTTCAACAGCCTCTAAGATTTCACATCTTTTAAATACTGAAAAATACGAAAGCTTAAAGACAGAAGAGCCTAAGTTTATAGTTTCACAAGCTAAACAATACATTGATAGTGGAGAAACACTCACTGAGCAACAGTAGTTGTATGTTGATTTATATAATGATATTCAGAAGTTTGATGAGATAAAAACTTTACTTGAAACTCGTATAGAACCCGATTAGCTTATTTCACAGTTATTATCAGCTGCTACTGATAATGCTAAAGAGCTTATTCTTGATAAAATTAATTGTGATAGTAATTTTGCTAAATGTTATTTATACTTAATCATGATGGGATTTGACATTAAAGATATTACATCTTTTATGATTAGCCCTGCTGTATCAAATGTTGTAAATCTATTTAAATACAATTTGTTTGATCCATATGTAAATAACTTAAATTTAAGTAAAGCTATTGCTCTAGCAAAAGGTAGCATAATTCCAGATTAGTTTATTCACGGAATGAGTTACCCTGATTACGATGCTAGTGAATACGAAAAGCCAACACCTTATGTAGATATACTTGCTACTAGTATTAGGAATAATTCTGAGGTACAAGATGTTATTAATACAGCTATAAGCAATGAATAGGAAGAGGAGGATTTGTCTGAGGAGGATGATAAGAAATCTAAATTGTCTAAAATGAAGGCAAACAAATTGGTGGCCTTATATATTAAACAAAGACTACTAAATGGAGAAGATGATATTAAACCTCTACTGGATGTTATACGTATTCCACATAGTAAATCTGTTAATTTGAGTTTCATTCGTTATGCAGAATATGTTGAATATATCTTTAATAAGATAAAAAAGACAATTGATTCAATTCAAACTGCCTCAGAGTCTACTAGAGAAGATGCAATAAATACATATTATGCAGATTTGGATGAGTTTTCGAAAGTCGAAAAACTTGCTACGGAAGCTTCTAACACAGGTAAATTCCTAGGCTTAAACCAAGGTTTACCTACCTCAAAAACAGACCTATTAAAGCTTACAAAAACTATACACGATACCTTTACTACTACAGAGCGTAATTACTTAGGGTACTTAACATACTAGAGTTTTGGACCTTATAAGTTAGATTATGAAGGAAATATCAAAGTAGATAAAAATGGTAAAAAGGTAGAAAATAAAAAAGCTGTAAGTAATTTCGAATCATTAAAACAAAAAGTTATAGATAATAATGTAATTGATGAGGATGCCCCAGATGGATATGTAACTAAAGAAGAAATTGAAGCAATTCTACAA
>R02__coassemble_93_pt1 | contig 27611 bp, 43 predicted proteins | sample R02__metabat2_low_PE_022 | metagenome-assembled genome bin R02 | reverse complement strand
CATTTTATAACTGTACCTCATTAACAGAGGCACCAGTTATACCTGATTCAGTTACTTCTGGAGGCTATACTTTTTATAACTGTACCTCATTAATAACAATTGGTTTATGGGATATTTCTGAAGATAATATAATTAAAACATATTCGTCTATTTTTTATAATTGCAACTCTTTAGAAACAATAAACACTTCTAATCTTAAACAAGAAAAACTTCTTGAAGATTTGCTTACAACTTGGCAGACTGAAAGTTCAGATAATTTCCCATCTTCATTAGTAGTAAAAGATGTCGTTAAATCCTTAACTAACAAAATACCTTTTAGTTACTTAAATACTTGGTTATCAGCACAAGATTCTAATACAACAGATACCCCTTATGAAATAAATGTTACTGAACTAACACAAACTGAATTAGAAGGAACTGCTGGCACACCATCAACAGATTTAACAACTTTACAGTCAGTTTTATATAATAATTCTGATAAATATATAAGTCTTGAAGAAGATGAAGATAGTTTTGATGAAAGTGAAACCGAAATCACTTCTTTAAATCACTGTTTTAAAGAATGTACAACATTGGTAAGTCTTAATGATTTATCTTATTTAGAAAATTTAACAGCTTTAGGTGAAACTTTTTCTAATTGTATCTCATTAACAGAGGCACCAGTTATACCTGATTCAGTTACCGATATGAGTGGCACATTTTATAACTGTACCTCATTAACAGAGGCACCAGTTATACCTAATTCAGTTACTAATATGAGTAGCACATTTTCTAATTGTGAATCATTAACTTCAGCACCAGTTATACCTGATTCTGTTACCGATATGAGTTACACATTTTATAACTGTACCTCATTAACTTCAGCACCAGTTATACCTGATTCAGTTACCAATATGAGTGAGACATTTTCTGGTTGTACCTCATTAACTATAGTTCAGAATGTACCTAGTTCTGTTACGGATTTAAGCAATGCTTTTTCTGGTTGTACAAATCTAAAAGCTATCTACAACTTTAATGTTTCTAAAGACTGCAAATTAACAGGTGCTTTTAAAAATTGTACAAGTCTTACAGAAATTTACACTAACGAATCAATTCCGCAGGCTGACAGGTGGCGTGTTTATGATGTTCATTACAGTACAGATGAAGATACAAACACAGATTATGCAACTGTTACAATCTACAATGTAAACGACTTGGAAAATCCGATTTCAGTAACTGCATTTGACATTACAAACGGCAGAAAGATTTACATAAACTCTTATACCGATGAATTGATTTTCAGTGAAGATGAAAGTGTTACTGAAGAAAAGATAAAGACATTGATTAAATATAAATGTGAAATGACAACTGATATGAGTGATAAAGTTGAAGCAAGCGGTGATAACTTTATGTTAATTGCAAAAGATACTTCAAAAGTAACCACTAATTTATCATTAAGTAATTTTACAGATGACTTGTCACTTACAGACGAAGATTTTGACGAGATATTTGAGGAGGAATAATATGGCAGAAGGAATTAAAAACATACTGAAAACGTTTCTTGATAAACTAATCTGGACTGGAACACAGTCTGAATATGACGCACTTGAAACAAAAAGCAAACTCCGTTTTTACCTAATTACAAATAAAAATGCAAAACTCTGTATCGGTGATGAAGTTATAAAACCAGTTGTAAGTTGTACACAGTCTGAATATGACGCATTAACAACCAAAGATGATGATACTTTATATTGCATTACGGAAGAAAGTGACTCTGTACCTTATATAGCAGATTACACAAATTACATTTCACTTTCGTACAATTCTTCTTCTTCAAATGCCTTTACTGTTACGTTAAACAGTGCAACACGTGTAGGTAATGTTTTATACATAACCTATACTGCTTATTGTGGTTCAACTGCATTTACCGCAGGAGAGACTGGTTATGTAAATATGAGTGTAAAAAGCGGTTATACAGATAAAATTGCTTGGAATACTACCAAGTGGAAATGTGCAGATACAGGCAGTTCGTTCTACGGAAAATATTGCTTTACTTCACACTGGAATACAGATAACGCAGGTATGTTTAAAATACGTATTCATGACGCATGGGTTGTTAGTTCAGGTATTACATTCGCACATCAGATACCTTTGACTAAATACGAGGTATAAAATGAAGTTGCGTCTCGGAAATAAAAAGATAAATGCCATCTATCAGGGTAAAAACTTTATCTATCAGGTATGCAATAAAGGCAACCGTTATTACGATTACAAAAAAACCGTAGAAAAATTAAATATTTACCTTATAACAGGCAGAGCAGGTATAAACAGTGCTTCATTTACCTATACGTTTACAGGAAAGTATACAAATCACTTTACCTCAATTTACCCTGCAACAGACTGGAGTCCTTCTACATTCAGCGGTACTGCCACAGGTGCAGAAGTTACAAGAACAGGTAATAACTGGAGTTATTATTACAGTGGCCCTTATTACTTATACTACTTGGGCAAAGGGTCAGTCGGTGCAACCTCACTTAAAGTAGGACTTTCCGTAGATTCTGGTTCATTAACTTCTTGTACTCCGTATTTCCATTCATTAAGTTTCTCAAGTTATTCTGAATTTCCTAACAGTAAGGCTTTTTCTCTTGTTCTTTCTACTTCGAGTAAAACACAGTCTTTTACCGTTACAACTACAGAAGAGTGTCTATTCTTAATTAATGAAACTTCATTTCCAACATTAGGCACAAATAACGCTTGGGTATCTGTAGAGTTCTATGCAGACGATTATAAGATGATGGATTTGTACGCAAGTAGTACAAGACCGTATAATATTGCAGATAACCGTTTTATCGTACTGCCAGCGGGTACGCACACATTTAAATTCGCAGGTATTACAGTCGCAGGGACACCAACAGATAACACATTCAGCGGTACGTTATATTACGTACCAACTGCAAAAATTAAAAACTCATTAAGCGAATAGGATTTAAAAAATGAAACAATTTTTTTTATTTATCTGGCAGTTACCGCAGAACTTAATCGGTTGCCTGCTCTGGCTTATTTCCAACTACGGTTCTGAAACTGTAGAAACGTACAAGGGTGATAAAGTAAAAATCCACTATTCTTTCTTAATTAAAGGAAGTGCAGTAAGTCTTGGTAACTTTATATTTTTAGGTCGGTTGTACAAAAACACTAAGTACGAAACACAGGTTAAAAAAACTGCTTCCCACGAACACGGACACCAATTCCAGAGTAAAAAATTAGGCTGGCTTTATCTGTTCATTGTTGGTATTCCTTCAGCAGTACGTAATGTGTACGACAGAATAGCACATAAAAACTGGAATTATTACGACCGTATACAATGGTATTACGGTTCATTCCCCGAAAAACAGGCGGATAAATATGGTGGTGTTGACCGTTAATCTCCCTTATATTTCTTCAGCAGTTCATCAGTAGTTGCAATTCCGTTGCGTTCTCTTGCCTGTTTCAGTTTGTTTGTAACTGTATTCTGACTGAACTGTTCAATTTCTTTCTGTTGTTTTCCTTTCAGTAACTCATCTAAAATAATAACCTCATCGTAGGTAAGGTCTAACTTCTTCTTGTTTACGGTTGGTTTCAGTAAATATTTAATTGCGTAGTAAATACAGATACAGTTACAGATATGAATTGCTATATGCACGGGGGTTTTATCTCGTACAGTTGCAACAAAAACAATTTCACACGCATATAAAATCAAAGACGGAAATTTCATTTTTGGTACAAGTGAAATAAAAATACAGATAATTACGAAAGCGGTGTAATTCTGAAATGTTGTATTTATTCCCAGAATGTTTGCATAAATCCACCAGTACCAGTAAGAACCTGTTCTGCCAGAAAAGAAAACTACAAGAGGAAATCCACACGAAAATATAAGCCTTACTAAAGGTCTGTAATCAAAATTTGAATCTATAAACTGATATGCGTGTAAACCTATGCAGATGAATGAGATTATACAGGTTATGGAAAGGTAAGAATCATTGAGAATTATCTGTAATCGTTTCTTAAAGTAGTTCACTTGTTATCCTTTGTGATTATCTGTGATTAATTGTGATTATCACATCAATATTTCTATTCTACCATAATCTTAGAGGTAAAGAAATGACAACTAAAGAAACAGATTATGTAAAACGGCTTTTTAGATTTTTAGGCAGACTTAATAAAATTGAAATCCTTCAAAAATCAAACCTGAGTGATTATGAAATAGAACTGCTTACCAAACGCTTTGTAAATCAACTGTCTCTAAAAGATTGTGCTGATTATTTTAATATTGAAGCTAATACAGTGAGTAAACAGCAATTAAAGGCTGTAAAGAAACTTTATTCATATCTTTCTCAATAATCCATAAAACGTCCACAAACTGTCCCTATTAACTTATGAGTGTCTAGTTTAACATATAGTTAAGAGGTGATTATGGCTTTTGACGCAAATGCTTTTAATCAGGCAACAAACTTTCTCAATAACTTAAATAATGTACAGAAACACGAAATTCTCACTGTAAGTTCATTACAACAAGTAAAAGACTTTGTAATGAACAGAGGTGACAGTTATCTGCTTCTTGATCCGAATGCAGACCTTCTTTATGTAAAAGAACTTGATACAATTGGTAAATCTACAATCCGTATCTTCTCTATAACAGAATGTACACAGCAGTATCTGGATAATTCAACTCCTGCCACAGTTTCAAAAGCAGATTATGACAAATTATTAAAACGGTTAGAACGGCTTGAAAATAACAGAGGAGGTAAAAATGACACTTCAGAATCAAAATCAGAGCAACTTGAATTATTCAAATAAACTTAACGAGATTGCAAATTTAGTTAAACAGTCTGGACTAACACCAGAGCAGTATCTGAATAAGATTATGAGTTCTGGTCAGTTTTCTCAGTCTGATTTATCTAAAGCAAAACAATTGGCTAATTTAGCCTTTAATAAACGGAGGTGATGTATGTCAGAAATTACATCTAGCGATTTGATGAACTTTGCTTCGTCAATGAAAGAAAATGAAGGAATATTCGGAGGTAATGGGTTATGGTTTCTCTTAATACTCTTCTTTTTGTTCAGCGGTAACGGTTTTGGAGGTAATTCACAGGCCGTAACTCGTGCAGAAATGCAGGACGCTTTCAATAATCAGAATGTTGTAAACTCGCTTAATACAATGAGCACTGCAATGAATTCTGGTTTTGATAACGTTCAGTTAGGACTTAATTCGGGCTTTAACTCAGTACAGTCAGCAATTGCGGATGCCCGTTATGCAATGTCAGACTGTTGCTGCCAGATTAAAAACGCAATTGCGACCGATGGTGCTCAGACCAGACAGTTAATCCAAGAAAATACAATTCAAAACCTTAGAGATGAACTTTCAGATTCTAAGATGAATGGTTATGTAACTGGACTTACAGCCGCACAGACAATTCAGACTAATAATCTGGAAAATTTTATGCGGTCATTATTCGGTGGCTGTTCTTGCAGTGCATAGGAGTTGATTATGAGTTGTAAGTATTTTCACGTTTCTAATACTTATACCGTAAATGACACTGACACACAGATTGTATTAGGTTTTTCTAATACAGTTACAATTACAGATAAAACACGCTTTTGTCTTAAATTAGTTTTTGACCCTAGCGTGTTAAATCAGGCCTATACAGTTCTCGCTACAGTAAATGGTGCAAATATTCCTTTATGGGATAAATACGGTAATCCAGTAACTGTAGCAGAACTAAGTAAAGGAAAAGTTTATCGTGGATATTATGGTGCTACTACACCTCATATTATCTTCAATGAACTTCCTCGAACTTATAACTGTGGGTGTGCAAGTGCATTGTAACGGTCTATGCAGTATTTGTGGTTATGGCTGTTATGTAGGAGATATTAAAAACAAAGAAAATAGAGTTTTAAATACGAAAAACGTAGAAAAACTGCAAAAATTGGATTTAAAAACTCAATATTCAGAAGTTGAGATTTCTCCTTCAACTTCAATAGAACTTCAAAATGAAATGAAGTTGAATGAAGTAGCAGTCGTTGAGTCGGTTGGGACTTATGAAGTTACAAAAAATATCTTTGGAAAAGAAAAAGTTAGGAAGGTTAAGTAATGGAATTATCAGAACTTATTAGCGACATTAAAAAAGAAGATAAGATGACCAATGATGAGATTGTTAAATATCTCATTGCTTCTATTGAGGAAGAAGCAGACCCGTCTTGTATTTATCAGGAACTTTACAAGAATGCTTTTGGTGAACATCTTACAGAATCCGTCTGTCGTGACTGGGTAAAGCATCTTGATGTTACAGATGGCAGTGACCGAGAAACTGGAGAAAAGTGGTCTATAAATCAAACTTCGGAACTTGGTCAAAGAATGGGAATGTCGTGGGATAAAATGACTAAGTGTGAGTTTTATGCTGTAATGAACGCATTTTATTCAGACTTTTATAAAACTGGTAAAATGTTTGAAATAGAAACTGAACCAGAATTTTATGCGAGTTTAGTTATGGATTATTTCTGTAATGACGCTGATTCTCACGACAAAACACCTTTTCGGTATTATTTTACCTTTGTTGCTTGAAACCCTCAAATTTAACCCTTCTGGAACGACTAGAAGGGTTTTTTTATTAACTACGATGGAAAGTTGAGATTTACTACATATAGTTCGAAAGTTTATTTATAAAATCTTTCATCACAAGAAGTAAGAAAATTATAAAACGTAAGGAGTGTAGTATGAATCTTACAACAATTGCAACAATAATTGGAATTTTAGGTGGTGGAGGATTAGTCGGAATTATCTCGGCTTTAATTAAAGTGACTATGGACTATCAAAAACAAAAATCAAAGAGTGAAACTTTAGAAGGTACAGTAACAAAACAACAGATTGATTTAGATGCTATTCAGATTGAATTTGAACAGTTAAAAACGAAATTCGCTCAAAATGAAAAGAGAGACGAAGAAGAGCGAAAAGAAAATGCTCTTAAATTTAATGAGCTTTACAATTCCAGAAACACAACAAATGAAACATTAGCAAGATTAACAACAACTGTAGAAATGCTTGTAAGTACAATGAGTGAAAAATTCGATACAGTTTACAAGAAGATTGACGAAATAAAAAAGGAAATAAAATAATGACTGTCAAACAACGTTATACTGGAATCCAAGATATTGCAGCGGACCTGCACACAGATGGATGTCATTTTCTTACTCTCTGTTCGATTGCAGAAGAAGAAAATATCAGATTAAAAAAAATAAATCCAAATGTAGATTTAATAGACGCTATTAAAATCAGCCAGTCAAAAGGCTGGTTTACCTCTGAATTTGAAGGGAAAGACGCTTTAGCCTTTCTTAATTACCTTACTGGTCAAAAATGGACCAGAACTGAAATTGTAACAGAACTTCCACCACATATAGCTGATAATGAATATACAGAAGTTATTTATTATAATAAAACTAATGGTTATAAACACTTTAGACGCCGTGGATTTGATACTCTGTGGGACTCAAAGACAGTTAAATGTGGCAAAATTTTAGGCTACTATATCTACACCAGCTTAAATTAACTACTCAATAATATATCAAATAATTCATTTTGAACTTTTAAAACGTCATTATACATATCAGGTTTCCATGATGTATATAATTTCTGCATAGTGCCAGCACCTCCAGAATGACCAATAATAAAATCAACTTTTTGACTGATTATATTTTTTGATAATAAGTAAGTATTGAAAAAATACCTCAGAGAATGAAATGTTAAAACCCTGTCATTTTTTACCGCTTTCATATTGTCTGAATATTGAGTATATAAATCTCTAATGATTTTTGTTCTTGGAACGGGTTTATTTATGTTTTTATCTGAAGTAAAAATATAATCTTTTCCTTCTCCAAAATCTTTAAGCATTTTACTTAATTCATTTGGAATAGGAATAAAACGTGACACCTTAGTCTTAGTTTCCTTAAATTCATCACAAAATTGCATTGTTAGATCAATATAATTTTCGTGAATATTTTCATTTTTTAATCCTCTAACCTCAGAAAATCTCAAACCAGTCATTGCTCCTGTTAATGTAAATAACCAAGATTGATAATCTTTCCAGCCAGGTCTTAGAACAAATTTTACCTCATCTAATGTAAAAGCTTCTCTTTTTTGATTAACCTCTAGAGGTTTTATAAGTTTTGAAACAGGATTTTTTAAAATAATATCATCTTCAACAGCCCAATCAAAGATTATACGTGCTTCATCAACGATGTTATTAATTGATTTATTAGATAACTCCTTTTCTTCAGCTAAATAAACTCTAAATTCTCGGATTATATTAGGGGTAATTTTATCCATATACATATTCTCGAAATATGGGAGTATATGAAACTTGAGTCCACTACGATAGGCTAGTAAAGTATTTTTAGCAATAGAACCTTGTAAACTTCTTGCCTTATACCATCTTGAACCTTCATCAAAAAAGCCGAACCCATAGGTTTTAAATTTAGTTTTATTATTAGCAAGATTATTGGCTAATAATAATCTTGTACAGTAATTAATTGCATCAACCTTTCTTGTGCATCCAGTTGATTTAGGTACGGTTCTTTCTCCGAATTGATTGTAATAATAATAGTTATAGACACATCTTCCAGAAGGGAGCCTGCGTCTGGAAAGGTAAAAAGGCTGCTTTTCCATTGGTTTTCTCCACAAAATTCAGAATCCTATAAACATTTTGTAAACATGGCGTTAAAAAGAAAAAGTGCAAATCCTTATGTTATAAAGAAATGCACTTCTTAATTTTAGTAGCGACCAATGGGATTGAACCAACATGAAGCACTTCTTTATTTACAAAACCTATAGAATTTAGTGTTTAAACTTATATAGAATTTTATAAATAAAGACAAGTAGTTATTGGAAAATTTGTAAACATTCTTGTAAACTCGGTTTAAGCATATTTAATATAACTTGCAAAACCTTTTTTTAATAAAACTCTGTTTGCTTCCTCTGCTTTTTCTAAAAATGGTGTCATTACAACTTTTAATGTGTAAAAATCACCCATAGAAAATAAAAAACCTTTATAGCCTGCAGCGTTAATTTTTTTTAGTTCTTTATTAGCCTCGGAAGTTTCTTTAAATTTTCCAACACAAACAGAATAGATTGTCATTCTGTTGCCTCTGCTTTATCTTTTAATACAAAAGTTGTCAGAATACCAATTAACATAGAAACTACTGCGACAATACCTGTAATTAATGTTGTCATAGTATCTTGAGCAATTCCAGCTACTCCACATAAAAATCCAGCGATTGAAAAGCAGATAATTCCTACCAGTTCTTTCCAGGATTTTTTCTCAGAAGATTTCCATACTCCTACAATAGTAAGAGCAAGACCAAATGCTGCCACAGCAATTGAGATGTAGTCAGCCACAACAATGTCGGTAAAATTAGCGATTGCACTGCCTGCAACTAAAAGTACCAGACCAATGATTTTTAGAACTTTATTCATACAGTTCCTCCTTTGTATTTAAGCGGTCTATAGCCGCCTCAGTATCGATAATGTAATAAATAAAATTTTTCCAAAGCCAATAAGGTATAATTACATTCTGTATGGTCACATTCTCTAAAGAAAGGTCTTTAGTTCGAATAACATTTCCATCTGAATCCTTATATTCATAACTGATATAAGGTTCTCCATTCTCATTGAAAACTGCAGGAACATTTGGAAATATAACCTTATCTTTTTCTACTTGAGTAGTTTTGCAGGATGTTAAGACTATTGTTAAAGTCATTAACATCATTATCAGAATTAATTTTTTCTCTTTCTTCTCTTGCATTCTCTATATTCTCCTCAACTTCCCTTAAAGATGTTTTATATTTATCAGCCTGTGTTTTATAATTATTTTTTTCTTTTATAGTTTTTCTAAATAAAAAGATTGAAATAATTAATACAATAACTAAAAGAATTATTATTCCAATAAGAATTAAAGTTGTTTTCATTTATTCTCCTGTTCATCTGTCTTTTCATCTTCTTTTGTAGCTAAATTATCAGCAAAAGCAATTCCGACTTTCTGACCCACATTACAACCAAGATATAAGGAACTAACTACACAATAACTGCTCAATGTTTTTTCAATTAATTCAACAACTTTATCACTTATGCCTTTTACTATTGCTGCAGTTATTCCACTGCCTATAACAATAAAGAATGTTAATAAAGTAAATGAAATCCAAACAATAAATTTTCTAGAATTAGTTTTTTTCTTTTGTTTATCTTCTTCTTCCATAAAAAACTCCTTTTAATTCTGATTTTTTTTAGGCTGTGGTTGATCGAATGTTGCTACTTCTATTAATTGATGCTGAATGAAAAGTTGAATTTCGTCCCATTCCTCATCAGTAATATCGCAAACAACATATTCTGAAATCATATCTGCAATTTTTGCTCCAGCCATATTTACTTTACGCATTACAGATATTCTTTTATTTCGATAGGAAAATTTTGACTGACATTCTGAAGGTGGTAACTCTTGAATCCATGTAGTAATCGTAGACATTGCTACGCCATACTTTTTTGAGAGTTTACTACTAGGAACTCCATTTTTAAGTTCTCTGACAATAGCTTCTTTATAAGGGTGTATTACGCCACGCACGATAATATCTCCCTTTCAAGAACAGCGAGTGCTGTTGTAAAATTTTTGACAGATGTTCTATAACTCAGTTTTTCATACCAGATATACCACTGACCTCTATACTGGTAAACTCTAGCAAATATATCTCTAGGAATATTGTTATGTGTTACTGTAATAATGAAAGAATCTTCACGACCGTTTACAGATGAGATTAAAATATCTTTTCCATAAGGCGTGTGTACTGACGCAGATAAGATACTGCTCAAAAGCAACCTCTTATCCCTTTTTAGACTGGCTGTATTTATATTCTATGGCAAGTTAAAATTAAAATCAAATATAAAAGCATAAAATGTAACCTAATACATAACATTTTATGCTTTTATATTTTTACAATTCTTCATTTATTTTTAGCAGGCTGACATACTGTCTTGAAACGTTATATTTTTTTGCTATCTGTGTTTGATTTAAGCGATGTTCTTTTAAATCATTAATAATATCATAGGCTTTAGCGTTATGTTTTGGAAGTTCTTTCTGATGTTTTATGCGATTTTTGTAAACCACGTGTTTAGCACCTATACCATAATGTTCTATAATTTCTTTCATTGTGTGTACATTACAGAATGATTCAAATTCACCAGTGTAAACTTTTTTTCTGCCGCACTTAGAATTAAATATTTTTAAGTTATATTTACTAATGTAATCATTTACAGTCTTATTGCTATGACCATACTTTTTAAAAATTTCCTTTTTTGTCATTCCAGATAATTCAGCTTCTTTTAAGTCAGATAAGATTTGTTCTTTTTTATTCATAAACTATTCCTCATAATCACAACCAATTTTTTCTGTTGTAATTTTTTTTAATTTTAAGAACTTCCAAACTGGAAGATTATTTTTTGCAACAGTAAAAAACTCCTCAAGCCAGTTTTCTTTTGTAATACCAAACCCGTCACGTTCTCTTAATACTTTTGTAATTAAAACAATATCAGACTGAAGATAAACAGAAGCAGAGTTAAATTTTGAAATTACTGTTCTGTAATGTTCATCAACCTCAAGACCATCATTTACTTTTTCATAATCTGACTTTTTCTTCTCAATTTCTTCAATACCTTGCTGGCACTTAATAATCAATGAGTTAAGTTGAATGCTGTTCATTTTTTGCAATTCAGACTCTCCGTAAATTTCACCATCAACTTTCACGAATTTTTCTTTTACGTTCATTTTTTTTCACCTCTTTTATTTTTTATTAATCTCTCTAATCTTAAAAAATTGTTCCTTCTGAATAATATTCATCAGTTGATATATCTGAACCCATATCAGAGCCAACGTTAGGAGCGGTTGCAGTTTGTTGTTTCATAGTGCCTGGTAATAAAGCATTTCCATTTTCATCTAATTCTCTGAATTGTGTAGTACCAGGATAGAATGAAAAATTAACCTCTCCGCAAGAACCATCACGGTCTTTTGCTAAAATTAACTTGGCAGGAATGCAAATTTCACTAGGATCAGCCTGTCTTTCACGATGAATAAACATAACGATATTTGAATCCTGTTCGATACTTCCAGAACCTCGTAAAGAATTAAGCTGTGGTTCTTTACCTTCTGTGTCACGAGTAAGCTGACATACAATTACGATTACAACTTTGAGCGTTTCTGCTAACTTCTTTAATCGTTTTGTCATCTGACTGATTTTCTCAAAATCCTTCATCATAGTTCCGTCTGAATATTCGAGAAGGCCTATATGGTCGATAAAGAATACTTGATATCCCTGTTTAGCGTGCAAGCGAATACGGCCTACAATTTCATTAAAGTCAAAACCGATAGTTGCAGAATCATAAAGTAATGAATCACTATCAAAAATTTTCTGTGCTGCAGTATTTACTTTTTGAATCTGAGCAGGATTTAATAAGCCAGATTTTATATGATTAATAGGAACACCCGACATAAAAGAGGCTCGTCTTCGTCCGATTTCTCTCTGATTCATTTCAAGAGAGAACATACAGGTTTTAATACCACGTGTAGCAAGATTCATATTCAACTGGTCGGTAAAAGCAGATTTACCGATTGAAGGGCGGGCACCGATTGTTACGAGGTTTCCTACGTGTAGTCCGTCCATATATTCATTTAATTTTTCAATTCCAGTATCAAGTCCTTCAAGAGCACCGTGTCTTTGAAGACTGTTCTGAATGTCCTCGATAATGCTCATAGACATATTTTTTGCATTAACTGGCTCAAGACGGTCAATGCTGGTCATACATTTATTTAAGAAATCGTCAGTTTCATAAAGCATTTCATCGATATTTTTGTCATCAAGTTTTTCAAGTTTTTCACTTAAAGTTCTTTTGAATTCTCGGCTTGTGTACAAATCTTTAATTCTTTTTGCATAGAACTCATAATTTGCAGCAGAACCAATATCTGTAAGAGTTGCAATATCAGTTGTTAATTTTGGTAAACTCTGTGAAAGCATAACAATATCAACAGAATTATTTGCATTGTATAAGTTACATAACACTTCATAGATTGCAGCGTATTTTCCAAACTGGAAATATGCTTTCTGCAATATAGACTGAACATCATCAATAATCGAGTTGTTTAAGAGCATACAACCCAAAATAGCCTTTTCATATTCTTCAGAAAAAAGTTTCTGCATATTAGTTTCCCCTTCTTAAATCTTCACCGTCTAATACAATCAAAGTTGCTGTTTCAAAAAATCTTGACTGAATATCTTTTCCAACAAACTCGCATAATTCCTGTTTGGAAAGATTTGTTGTAATGAGAGTAGGCAGGTTATTGTCATAACGGGCTGACAGAACACAACTTACAAACATCTTGGAAATAACGGCATCATCACCTTTACCAACTTCATCAAGAATTAAAAATGGTGTGTTATAAAACTCGTTCAAAGTTTCGTATTCATTCTTTTCTGCTCTAAATGAACGTGAAGAACGGATTAACGGACAAACCTGATAATTACAAGAAATATATTTTCCTGCGGCAATTCCTTTGCTTATTCTGTAATTGATTGCAGAGCAGGCTGTGCGTGATTTTCCAGTTCCGTTAGTTCCGTTGATAATTAATACTCCACGAGAAAAGTCAGTAAACTGTTTTACTCGTTCTGTACAACGGTTTTGAGTATTCTCGAAAGTTGCTTCAAGAAAACGTTCTGGTACACCTGCTCGTCTAGAAGCAGTGTAATCAACTCGTTGTGTTCTAGCCTGTATAACTTCCATTTCGTTAATATTTAGCTGTGGACATTGCATAATTAAAACCTCCCTTCATCGTGAGAATAGTCACGTACAACATTGTCGTTGAAATACGACTGACCTTTTACAATCTGGTTAGTTGAGATATTTTCTGATAATAATTTCGGGAATATTTTTTCAGAGAACATTGCAGAAAGAGAGTAATGAGCAGTAGATACAAGCCATTGATTATTAACTGACTGCTTAATTCCAGTTTTTGTTTGTTCAATACCGTATAATTCAAAAGATTTCTTAATCCATTTGTTGAGAGTAGGTATAGGATATAGTGTTGTATCTATTTGCATTCCTTTCTGAATAAGATATGCACGTGAAGATTCTATTAGTTTTCTGCATTCATCATAATCAGTTTTCGAAAAGCTTGGCTTTTCGGTTGGTTTGTTAGTATTTGATTTATTTAGTATTTGGTTATTATTAGTATTTGGTAGTGGCGGATTCTCCGATGTCGGACTTTCCGTTGCGGATTTTCCGTCACGGTCTTTAAGACATGGTTGTTCAATAATTATATAACGATAACCACCAAAACGACCTTTTTCACCTTTTACTTTTTCTTTTATGATATAACCATGTTCTTCAAGTTCGTTAATTATTTTTCTTAATGAATCTTTTCCGTTTGAAAAATGTTTACATAATTCAGACTGATAAATTGTCCAGTCATCAGGTAAAAATAAAAGATATGCAAATACACCTTTAGCTGCTGCTGATAGAGTATCATCACGTAAAAAAGTGTTATCCATTGTTGTGTAATCTCTTTGTTTTTTTGACCTTACAAAAGTTGTTTCTGCCAAAATATTTCTCCTTATGAAATACCAAATAAAAAACCCCAGGAACCAATCACTCTCATTTCTGAGTTCGCAGCGTAATCAGTTCAAGGGGTTTGAACTTGATAGTTCAGAAGAGCTGCGAAATCTTCTCAACTATCAAACTTAAAGTTACCATTTGGCAACCTTGTATTTATAATATAATATCAAACAATAACTTAGTCAATAAAAAAAGTTGCCATTTGGTAATTATTTTTATTAAAGTTTTTACATTTTCTAAACCGATATTATTAATATGAATAACAATGAATACTGGGATAGAGTAAAATGTTTATTAAAAACTCAAAATAAATCCCAAAAAGAACTGTGTGAAATAACTGGGTTAAATCTTGGTTCATTTAAGGGGTGGCTTGTAAAAGAGCGATTACCAGATGCAGAAGATTCTGTAAAAATCGCCGCTGCACTTAATACCTCCGTTGAATATTTGGTTACTGGCCATGAAGCTAATCTCTATAAAGAGAAATATGACTTACTGGTAAAAGCAATTAAAGAATTACCAATTTAAAAGTTATCTTTGTATTTCTTTGAAAAGTAAATCATACCTTCTTGAGTGAGCATTAATTTATCTCGATTTAATTTCTTTCCGTCTGGTGTTTCAAAAGGTGGAGGTACAGATTTAAAGTATTTTTCATACTGATAACTGGCTTCGTAGTATTTAATACCGTCTACCCATTTTTCAATAATCACCTTATCTGCTTTAAGAATTTTGAAGATATTATGTTTTCCAACGCCTGTTTTTTCACCGAGTAAACCAATTTCTGAAAGATTGGTAGAATCGCAGTAATCATCGTAAAATTCAGCTTTAGGGAGCATTACTTGGTTTGCAGCTTCAAGTTCTTTAATTATTTGAGATTGATATGCATTAAGTTTCTGTTGAATTATCATCATCTCAATATCATTTGAAATGGATAAAGTATCATAACTGTTTTTAGCAACTTTTGAATGATTCTGAAGTTCAATTTTAATTGCAGTTGCCTGTTCTTGATTAAACATCATTGTATGACTTTTACCATATCGCTCGACATTAATGTCGAGCGAATCTACAGTTCGCTGAATTGTTTTTACATCGACTTTTAACATATCCGCTAATTCTTTTGTTGATATTACTTTCTGACAGTTAGTAATCGCTGCTGATTTATTCATTTTTCATCTCCTGAAAGTAATTAAAGAAATTATTAATTTAAGTATTTACAAGCTTCTGTTTGTTTATTGCTGGTAGCGTTTCTAAAAAGAGTTTTATATCAGAATAACTTTTACCTTCAGCTACCATACATCTAACTAAATCCTCTCGTTTTGCAATTTGTACCAATTCTTCTGATGTAAAACTATTTCTGTTATTTTTATTTGGTAATCCAAGTGATTTATTTATTAAAACGGAATAATTAGAATAGGCATGACCTTTCATTCGTTCTTGTTCGCCGCTATCTTTTATAGTATCAGTAAATGAACGTCTTATAAGTTTACTTTCAGTCCTGTACTGTCCGTGTTTTCTTAATTCTGGAAGAACTTCCTTAAAAACCCATTGTTGAAATTTGAATGCTTTTTCAGTTCGACTTTGAAATATTAACTCATATAGCAAAGGTTCATTAATTACCGCTGTTTTTTGTTTTCTTCCTAATCTGTCTTCAATCATGGGGTAACGAATAGTTACCCCATCTATTTTTTCACCAAATCTTAAATGTTTTTCTTTAAGATCACCTAAGGCTTTTGATGAATTTTTTAATTTCAAACAATCACATACTTTACCTGCAAAAAACCAAAAATCGCCTTTATCATCAACGAAACCACGAATAGAACCTAAATTATCATTTACAAATGTAACAATAGAATTATTTTGAATAATCATTTAAAAACTCCTGAAATATAAATTTGGTCTACTTGCATCAGGTTGCTTTCGACCTTTAAAAACAATTTAATTGAACCCTAATTTTTGCAGAGCGTTTCACCCTGACACCATTTAAAAAAGTTTGCTTTTTTTTCAGCTTTTGAATTTCCCATATCTTTTAAGAACCACATATTCAGTTCGTTCATATCTTTTGAAAACTCAAAGAAAATAAGGTCTTTATAACCGAGACAGAAACAATCACCAAAAGTTCTATTCTGGTCATTTAAGGCTTCAGTGCTTGTTATAGGCTTACCTCTGAATCCTTCGAAAGTATGTGCAAAATATTTAGTCATACTTGGATTACGAGGAACTCCGAAATGAATGTATTGTTTACCATCAATTCCCCATTCTTTATTGCGTTCAGAATCAGTATATTTAGCCAGATTTAAATTCTGTGCTTTTCCGTCATTACTAACTAATAAATAACTGGTCGGATAATGTTCGCATTTTCGAAATGTATATTTTGCGTAATATCTCATATCTTTTATTATTAGACTTTACTCGTTCAAAACAATAGTAAAAATGTATTTTTTATTAAGAATTACTATTGTTTTGAACAATTGAATTTATATACTAGAAGATATGGAAGTAAAAACTCTTGGACAATTTATTGAACTTGTAAAATCAATGCGGGCAGAACAAAGAAAATATGCTTTTAAGCATAAATATTTATCTTCTACCGATGAGGATAAAAAACGTGAAAAACTTGAATTCGAAGTAGATAAAGCAATTCGAGAACGTGATAAACGTCTTGAAGACGAGCAAAAAAAACAACAAGGCGAGTTATTTGGTTAATACATGGATTTTTTATGGACTTTGATAAAGCAAAAATTATAGAAGTCGATTCTTCTGTTATAGGAGTAAAAAAAATGAATAAAAAGTATGAAGTTCTTTTAGAAGGTACATTTTGTAAAGAGTTTTACATAAATGCGGACAGTGAAAAAAAAGCCCAAGAGATTGCTAAAGCAGAGTTTGATAAAACTGTCGGATTACAACAGGAAGATTACGTTATAGATTCAGTTTCCACTATCCCAGAAACACTTTAACGTCAGTCATAAATTATTTCTCCGAACGGTGTCTGTGGCTCTCTTTCATTTTTAAGCCTGCAGCTCTGCCTCGGTCCGTTAAGTCGGGGCACTTTTTTTTTGCGAGGTATGTATGAAGTTTGAAGGAACTAAAGTAACTGGATGGGAAAACGCAATTATTGGAATGCGTTTACCTATGTCTTTTAATTATGAAGATGCTAAATCAAAAATAGACAGTAAATTTTACAGTGATGGTTCTTTCCTGGAAATAGGAAGTTCTGATTTAAAAGTTATGAAAAATCTTATTAGTGCAGACGTAAAAGGTGGAATAGGTCAGCCTAATTCTAAATTCTTAAGAATGATACACGTTCAGGTTGCTGTTACTGCACCAATGTACTGGTATTCTGAAGCAGACACATACAAGGTAGGAGTCACTCGCAATAGTTCATCAAAAATGCACAAACTTGCTTCAACACCAATTACTAAGGATTGTTTTGAAAATGATGATTTTGAAAATGTAAAAGCATTTGAAAATCATATGACAACATCAGATTACTGGGGAAAAAGCTTAATTCCTTATCTGGAATCTTTGCGTGTTAAATATAATGGAACCAAAGATAAAAAATATTGGAAAGAATTGATAAGAATGCTACCAGAATCATGGCTTCAAACATCAATTTTAGATTTAGATTATGCGACATTAAAGAATATTTATAGATGGCGGCATAATCACAGGCTCGCTGAATGGCACACGTTCTGTGACTGGATAAAAACCTTACCCTTATCAAGTGAATTAATAATAGGAGAGTGAAAAATGTCAGATACAGAAATTAAAAAACATTTACGTAATGTAATTACTTTTAGTCGAGTAGGTGATGATTCTACAGAGATTATTACAGACTTTTCAGATGATGAAGTTGAAATGTTTAAGCAGTTGTTAGGTTCTCCTGAAACTGATGAATATGAAATTCCTGCTTTTGAAAATGGTTTTAAAAAGTATGATAAAGGTAAACCTAAGTGGTCTATGTTACCTTTTGCTCAGGTAGAACAAATACTGCGTATTGTTGAGTTCGGGGCTGAAAAGTATGGAAAAGATAACTGGCAGACCTGCAAAGAACCTGAAAGATATATTGATGCTGCGTTCAGACATTTAATAGCCTATGCTTCTGGAAATAAAAAGGATTCAGAATCTGGAAAAAGTCATCTTGCTCATTGTGCCTGTAATCTTCTTTTCTTAATGTGGATGGATGACCAGGAAACAAATGAAGACAAAATCTTAGAAGAGGCCTACTGTAAAAAATGCAGCAAATAACAGATTTTGATTATCTTTGGGAACGTTTTTGTATTTTTACGGTAGACGGAAAAATAAGCGACCAAAGAGCAATAGAACTGCTTTCTAAAAGAACTACTTCAAAACTCCTACAGCAATTAAAACAAAAGGTAATCGAGATTACCATTGGATAACATTATACTTACAATAAAAGACGCAGACTGGATTGCTAATATAATCAGACACCAAATCGAAGATTTAGAATCTGCTTATAAAGATGCTCTTGAAGAAGGAAATAGCAGGGCAGAAACTGCTATAAAATTAGCGAGAACTTTATTTCCAGATAATAAAGAACTGAAAGAACAAATCAGTGAGTTGGATAACACAAGAAATAATGCTATAAAAAAACTGAATGAAACTTATCAGACTAAGTTAGAGAATTATGAACATATAATTGAATTATTAATGACTGGTTCAGTCTGAAAAGGCGTCTTTTAATATGATTACATCTTCACCACGTTTGCGTTTCTTAAATGCAGACTGTTCTATTCCAAGCATAGAAGAATCTTCCTTACGCTGTTTTAATATGCATCTACTGTTGAAATCAAAAACTTTATAAATCCCTTGTGGAGTTATAATTATAGGCATTGCATAGTTTAACAGGAACGTAGGACATTTATCCATATAAACATCACGTTTAGGTAAAGCCTTATTTAAGTATACGTTATAAAAACTGCAGAATGGGGAAGGTCTGGCTCCCGTTCGGTTCATTGTCTGGGCTTTGAAATATCTACAGGTTGCACATCTTTCGATAATCACATTGCTTCTGTTTCTAAAATACTGATAACTGCGAATAAAACTTTTCTGGCTTTGAGTAAGTCTCGGCTGTTTCTGTTTTATTTTCATAGGTGTATCACGTTGTATAAATGCTTCTTTAAATAAAACTATTGCAGCAGGGGTAAACTGAAAATTATCTTTTATATTATATTGAAAAGCAGTCAGACATTCTTCTAAAGTAAAATCTGGAACTACTCTTGTTGTACTGGTTCCCATTTTTGCTTTTATTTCAGGATGCTCTTTAGAAGCTAAACGGAATCTATTGGAAACAGCATTAACAGTCTTAAAACCAAAAAATTCCTGAATTTCTGCCATTGTCATAATTCTATCTCTTCCTTATCCATAAGTTTATATAAATGTTTACCGATTGCATAAGCACGTGAAATTCTATTTCTGATATGAGGAAAACGTGCTGCAAGTGCATTCCAGCCACCTTCACGAGTTTCCTGACCGTGCATAATTCCTACGTGTTCTTCGTGAGTAAGCATCATTACATTCCAACAGCATTCTGCGAATTCTGGTGCAGAACCACGTGAAATTATATGAGCCATTTCCAAATCTGAACCATCTTCGCCGCAGGTCCTGCCAGAAGCATAAGAAACTGTATGAGTTGCCCTGTATTCATCAAGAGTAAGATATTCACCGTTTTCATTCACATCTGTAGGATCAACTTCTTGGAGTGATAAGTAATCAACCCATTCACTGAATAAGTCATTAAGGGTGACTAAATCATCATCTGACATCATAAAATTCTGAGTATCTTCGTGAAGTAACTGGATAAGGATTCCTATAAATCTTGCCAGTTGTCCTTTTGTCATTTTACTGAATGAAATAGGAACTGAGCGTGTTGTGTGATGAACTACATCTTCTACATCTTCTCTGTCTGCATATTCTTCAAGAAGCTGTTCATAAAGAATATCACGTTCTTTTGCAGTGGGTTTACGGCCTTTATTTGCTATAAATAACATAGAAATTAAAGCCCACGCAGTTTTTACTTGAGCATAGGTTTTAGAGCCAGAACCTGATTTAAAAACTAAATTAAGGTACTTGCCATCTGCCTGATTTGCGTATAAATTCAAATTGGTTTTATCTGCATTAGTTGCAGGAATAATAATGAAACCTTCATCTGTCTTTTTTAAAAGACCTCTTAAAGCTAATGATTGCATATAAGTATTATAATGGTTTTTTGTTACTAAAAAAAGAGTTAATTACTACTAAAATAATTACCTTATGACGATAAATAATGTATGGAGAATAAATTATGAATGAAAATGATGAAAAATTAAAACCTTATGCTAAAAGAAATACGGACCTATTTACACAAGTTCATTTACACATTCCTATTGAATTAAATCAACAACTTGGAAATTTTGCCAATAGAGATGGATTAACACGTGCTGCATGGGTTTCTACAGTTTTAACTAAAGTTATAGAGAATGATGGAAAAGTAACTGAAGCACGTCTAGATACATCTAACTTAGAATCTAGATTAGATAAAATAGACAGTGCTTTAGATGATATGTCTAAAAAAGTAGACACTTTAACAAACCTTATATCTGTGCTTATAACTCAATCTTCTGGGAAATAATATCTTTTAATTCCTGGGAGTGAGTGATTATAAACGTCTGAGTTGCACCGCATTGTTTATGAGCAGCTTCTATCATACGTAAGTATTTTACTCTTAATTCAGAATCCAGAGCACTGTCAGATTCGTCTAAGAAACGTGTTTTAAAACAGAAACCTGTTCTTCTAGCCCTGATTACTGAGAAAGCGTAGTAGAGTGTTTGTTTTATTAATGTACCTTCTCCTGATGAAATTAAATCCAGGCGTTTTAATCTTGCATTATCTGCGTCAAATACATTGATGATAAAATCATCTATTTTACGACCGTCTTTTGTATCTCTTTGAGTATCAAAAGAAATCGTAAATCTATCTCCGTAAGTTTCGTAGAGAATAGCATTTGCTATTTGAGAAATTTCAGGTGCAGCAGAATCGAGTTCAAGAGCCTGAATACCGTTATTACTGAATGCTTGCTGAATAATCTCAAAGTCTTTGATGTTATTCTGATGTTCTTTTATCTGTGCTTTTATATCTTTTACCTTTTCAGCAGCACCTGAAATCCTTTCCAGTTCTTTTTCTGCCATAGTAATCTCTGCATAAGCCTGAGCAATTTTAGATTTTGAATCATCTATACCACGTTCCAGACGGTTAATTTTATCAGTGTAATCTTCTGGAATATTATGGAGTTTTGCTTTCAAATCTTTTACTTCAAATTCAATAGATTCTTTCTTTTCTGTAATTTTTGAAAGTTTATCCTTTTCTGTATCTAATAAACCTTGAGTATTTGTTAAAACATTTTTAATTTCATTTATATCCAGAGTATCTGCATAATTATCTATAGCAGTAATATCATTTGAAATTTCTATAAGTACATTATTCAAGTCAGAAAGTTCAGATTTATAATTCTGCAGAGAGTTTTCTTTTAACCAGTTATCAGATGATTTAATTTTCTGTTCAAGATTATCATTTTGTAACTCAAGAGAATTGATTTGGGCTTTTATCTGTTCTGCTTCCTGTTTTAACTGTTCTTTTTTATGAGATTCAAGAGGAGCACCGCAAACAGGACATTTTCCGTTTAAGTCTGGAATCGATTTTGTAAGTCGATTTATTTCGATTTTATTATTATTAAGTTCATTTTTAAGGCTTATACCTTCATCACGAATTTTATAATATGCTCTTTCTTTATTATCTAAAGTAGCCTGCAGAGAATAAAACTTAGTATGTAAATCAGATTCTTTAGTAACCAGTTCTTTTCGTTTTTTCATATTTTCATCATACCAGTCTAACTGTTGCTTATATAAATCAGCATTTTCTAACTGCTGTTCATATCCCATTATATTATTTTCAGACTGAGTAATCTGTTTTTCATATTCGAGAATTTCGTGATTTTTTTCTTTTACCTGAGTTTGATAAATAGAATAGGTTGCGGCGGCGTTATCGAATAATTTCTGTTTTTCTTTATATTCAGCCAGTTCTTTATAATCTGTTTCAAGGTATTTATTAAGTTCTTCTGTAAGAGCCTTATTATCTTTGATGAGTTTTTCATTATCAGACTGTCTTTGATCCAGATTATCATAATCTTTAAGCTGAGATTTTATATCATCAATTATTTTATTTTCAGATTTTATAGATTCTTTAGCCTCATCACAAACTACCGAAAGGTAGTCAGTTCCAGCAAGTATAGAGAACAGTTCCATTTTCTCAGTTTTACCTGCCTGGGCTAAATCTGGTAAACCTTTGATATTTGCATTTGTATAAAAAGCAGTTCTTAAAAATAACTCTTTTGGTCCAAATGTGGATTCGACCCACTTTAAGTAAGAATCTTTATGAGAGTCTAAAGAGGTGATTGGTTCCCAAGATTTTCCTGCTTCCTGTTTTTCGACATAATAAGTTGTATCTACGTTTTTAGCAGTACCAGATATTTCCATTTTAATTTTATATTTTATTCCAGAAGAAGAACGATAGATTAAATAACGGTGAGAGTCTTTTAAGCAGAAATGCTCCTTTAAGGTTCCAGTGCGTGTAAGCATACAAGGATATGGATGCATATTTTCAAGGAGCGTAGTTTTTCCAGATCCTGCCCTTCCGATTATTCCGATAATTCCATCTTCAAAATCATCTGCAAAATTAAAAGACATTTCTTCTAAGTGCTGACCATCCATAATACCGATAGCACCACGTAAAGATATATACTCAAGTGTGAATGTTTCATGAGGAATAAATGACTGTAGCAGCATATTATTTTGAATAACGTGCAGTTTTTCAATTAATGAATCTGAATATTTAATCTGATTAATATCTGCATAAGAAATAAATTTGTCAGTTATATTAGTCTGGTCCGTAACTTCTTTTGAACGTATATTAGTTTCCTGATTATAAATAAAAGAAACCTTAACTTTAGAAGCATGAGTAGAGTTCATTATCTCCTGCTCTAAAACAGATTGATTAAAGTTCTTTTTTAACAGTTTATCCAGTGATAATTTAAGATGAATGTTTTTATTTGTAAAATCCATCTTTTTAATTTGTTCAATATCATCTATAGAATATTCTAAGGTCTGGTTTACTGGAAAACCTAAGTTTATCTGTGTTATTTTAATCATGCTAAATCTACTCCTGAACCTAATATTACTTTATAATGGTTTGTTTCTTCTGGTGTACACACAAAATTGATAATTGCTTTGTTTGTACAGTGTACTTCCATTAAGATGAAACCAGTTTCTGTTAATTGTCTGTCTGAATCGTAAGTACGTTCTTTTTTAAACTCGATAGTATTTACGTTATCTATGTTTACAAAAATATCACCAAGCATTAATAGTTTTTTCATTAGTTTATCTCCACAATAAAATAAGATGGTTCGTGAGTTTCTGCAAAGCTATTCTGATAAGGTGTTCCCAGATACCAGCAGTTTTCAAATAACTCTTGTTTTTGATGAATATGACCACAGGCAATAAAATCTGCATTTATTGATTTTAAATAGTCTTTTGAAACTGCTACTGGACTGCTGCAGGGTTTTGCAGAATTAAGCATACAGCCACGAATTTCACCGTGATAAAGACAGATTCTTGGCAGTTGTTTTTCAGGCAGGGTAGAAACAAATAACTGTAAGTCCTCATTTATAATATCTACAACGGATTTATTTTTTTTAGTTTTAGAAATGTAATTTGTTTTTCGTGGTTCTGGAATTGCAACCAGTTCAAAATTATCAAATCTTTCAAATGTATTCATTTTATAAATGTGGCAACCTATTGCTTCAAATACATCTAAAGAACACGGGACATCGTGAGTTGCTGTTCCATAAATAATAAATACCTCTGTTAAATCTCTTATATCTTTCATATAAGAAACAAACAAAGCCATTGTGTCAGTATTAGTAATTGTGGCATCCCAGAAGTCACCTGCAATGAAAAAATAAGGTCGTTCTTCTTTTTTATATGATTTTAATTTCATATAAATTGTATCAAGAACCTTTATACAACCATCTAATCGTTTTCTGGATGCGTGTAAATCTGCAATAAATAACCCTTTGAACATAACTTTTAATTATATGAGTTCGGCTGTTCAAAGCAATTTTAACTACAAAAATATATAGGCATAATCTCTTACAATAAGAGGTTCGTTATGATAAAAAGAAAAACCATAAAGATACCAAAACCAATAAAAAACACAAGAAAAGGTTCTATTATATCCAGACGTGTAAAATACATTGTATCTCGTGCAGATGCCAGAAGAAGTTCTAACGGAAAAATCAGTTATATAACATTAGAACCAAATTATCCTCGTTATGTATCTGGAAGTGAAATTAATTCTATAAAAATTATTGTTGGAGTTACTTTTAAGTCAGAAGCAGAATCCACTTTGGAATTTTATAAAGATGATACTTTAATTAATTCTCAGGCTATCTCAAAAACTGGAGAATACTCTTATATATATACAAATACAATGACTGGTTCGTCAGGAGATATTATAAGATTTACGGTTAATTGTATTACTGATGAAAAAACATCTTCAGCGGGAACTTCAATTAGCTTCATCGGCACTTCATATTATGGAGTAATTTATGATGAAGATGAAATAAATGAAGAAAATATCAAAAAATTAACAACAGATGACAAAATAATAAAGGAAGCTGTTTACTCATATTCAACTGGAGAAAAATTAGGCAGATTTGTTTACGCATATCCAAAAGTTCTAGGTACAATCAGTTCTATAAAAGATACTGATTACAGTTTTAATTATTCAAACAGCGTTAAAAAACAGGAACTGACAATAGATAATGAAACTTACTATGTGATTTACTTAAAACGTTCAGCCTGTTTTGATAACGTTAGTATAACATTTAATTAGAGAGGTAATTTTATATGGCAATTTCAATGGCTGATAATTTTGAACTAAAAACTAAGGCTCAGAATTTTGAAAGAGATTCTTTCGATACACTTGCTGAGATGAAATCTTATAATGAGAATTATTTACCAGATATTTTTACAGCAACTTGTAAAGAAACTGGTTTAATCTATATTTTTAATAGAAATAACTCATTAGATGCAAGCACTGGAAGATGGCGGGAGTTAGATACAAGCATTTCTGCAGAGGAAGGAAATGCTCTTGTTAAAAAAGATGACGGATTATATGTAGGAGCTTCTTCGGTTGAAATTTCAAAACAGGCTGATAACATACTTGCTGAAAAATCTGATGGTTTATATGTACCTGAAACCGATATGTCAGGAAAAGTTGATAAAGAAACTGGAAAAGGACTCTCAACAAATGATTTTACAGATACATTAAAACAAAAGATAACAGATAACGAAAGTCATATTGGAGATGTAACCACTTTTGCTGTTACATCTGTATCAGATTTAACTTCTTATTGTAATTTGCTCTTTAACAGTTTTATGACTTCAATTACCTACGCTGATAAAAAACTTACAATTACATACAGAAATGGTCAGACAGTAGATATTGATATGTCATCAATAATTACAGATACCAATATTGAAGAACTTAAAAATGTTGGTGATTTTACTGATTTAACAAGCGGCCAATACTTAAGCTATGATGGTGCTATAAAGAAATGGGTAAATAAAGATGTAGATTTAGCTGGTACATTACAGAGTGCTAAAGATTATACTGATGAGGAAATAAAAAAAGCCCAGGAAAGTAATGCTATTTCTTGTGATGAAAAACCAACCTACGATTCTGGAACTGATACTGTAACATACATTCAGAATGGTGAAACAAAAACAGAAAAAGATACTACATCTTGGTTTTATTACAAAGAAGATGATTCTACTGTACAGACAAGATGGATTAATGGAGTTGAATTTACAATCAATGTCGGTTCAGTAGATTTAAGTGATTATGTAAATAAAACAACTGATATTGATTCTACTTTTGCAGAAGTACCAGCAAGTCTTGATAAAATTCCAGACTTAAAATATCTGAATGGATTCAGACTGTGGCTTGTTGATTATATCGGTGAAAAAGTAAACATTACTGATATTGTTGATAATCTTACATCTGAAAGTACAAATGTTCCTTTATCAGCAAATCAAGGTCGTATCCTTAAGAATGAGATTGATACAAAGGCTGATAAGTCGGATTTAGATGATTATGTTAAGACTGATGATGCTGACAATATTGCATTACTCAGAGATGTGGAATTATCAATTCTTGGATGGAACATTCCGAGTGAATTTTCTGTACAGAATAAGATTTCTAATGGAAGTTTTGTGAAGAATGTTAATAGAGTTTTATTAAACGGTACATGGTCACAGATTGCCACTTCAACATCAGGTAAATACAGATTTATGTATAGCACAACACTGACGGATGCTTTACTTCCTTCTGCGTCTGCCGAAGTTGGTAAAATTTACTGTCGGGGTGTTGATACTGTTGCCAACGCTGATACTTATCAATGTATCGAGGGTATTGCAATCCATAACTCCGCAGGAAACATTATCTTTTATAGTGATTCCTTACAGACTGCTTCTGATGTGCAGAGTTATTTCTCTGGTAAGTATTTATATTATGCTATTGCTACACCAATTATTACGCAAATTGATGGCAACGAGAAGTTGATGGTTGCTAAATATCTAACAGTTCCTAAAACAGCAATAGCCAGTGGTGATGATTTGAATAATTACACTACAATAGGTGAATATTACAGTGGAAGTTCAGCAATATCTCAGAGTATTACAAACTGTCCTAGTGGATTTACAACTGGCTTCAAACTAACTGTCCAGAATACTGGATATAGTGGACATATAATTCAGAGAATTGAAGCAATCAGTAATGGAATTACATGGGAACGTGGTGCTTATTTAAGCAGTGGAACTTGGACTTTTTATGACTGGTCTTCAAA
>R02__coassemble_6_pt1 | contig 65772 bp, 104 predicted proteins | sample R02__metabat2_low_PE_022 | metagenome-assembled genome bin R02 | reverse complement strand
CTATAAGAAATTCCCTAGACTGGTTACTCCATAATTATTTTCTGCGCTTTTATCTGATACATCATAGTAGTTGATAGTATTTGCGAAATTAATTACTGATGTTGTATTTTTATTAAGAGTGACTGTAGTATCAATTCCAGAAAGTTTTGATAAATAGTCGGGGTTAAAAAAACTTTCGTCACCTTGAAAGTTAGCCTTAAATTCTGTAATATCTTGAATAGTATTATATCCAGAAACTTTGAATTTAATATATGGGTATATTTTATAAGAACCATCTACTTTGTTAATCCTTACTAAATTATTTAAAGTAGAGAATACTAAGTTCTTTAGTCCAAATGTTTTAAATTTTATGGTAGTTCGTAAATAACCAGCCTGCTCAATTTTCTAAGTATTAGTTAAAAATGGTTTTAAGGTCTATTCAGATATTTTATTTTCTGAATCATAAATATCAATAATTAATTCACAGTTATAACTATTACCATCGGATTTATTAAAGACTACATTTCCTTCATTTTCAAAGCCTGTGAATTTAATGTAATCCTCAGCAGCCACTTCATATATTAAATCTGTTCGCTAATCTACATCGGCAGTCCAGTCATTGTCTTTGACTCGTAAAAGATTAGCTGTAGAATCTTCATAATCAGAGCTTCCATCATCATAATAGTAATAATTAGAATCTCCACTATATGAAGATATTTTATCTTGTAATACTTCTTTAAACTTCTCTTCTAAAGAGGCTTCTAACGCAGATATAGTAGTGGTAGAATTTGGGGTATAAACTTCTAGAGATTCACATAATTTTTGAATATTATCTGAATCTAATTTATCGACAAACCATGTCCAATCAAAGGTTAAATCTACATTAGTTCCTGTATAATTAGGAGAAGGATAGGTTCCTAACTCTCCTTCTCCAGTCTATGGATTATAAGATGCTATATACCAAATTCCACGATTTTCTATGCTTCCAACAGGAATAAACCCTGGGGATAATTCTACATTCTTTATGTTATTACCGCTAGCTGTAGAATCTTCGTAAATTTTAGCATTCCCATAATCATTTTGCATTATGTATTCATTTCCATTTCCAGATATTAGCGTGGCATTTAAAGCATCTGTGTAGTGCTCCGCTGGAACCTGCATATCAGGAACATCTTTAACCATACCTTTATTAAAGGTATTATTTGTTTCTTTACTCATTTTAATATCTAGTAATTGTTATTATCCACTAATATCCCATTTAGCAATTTAGGTTCTTGGGTTTTAATTAATTCAGCTCTATCACTAACAAAATCTTTCATAACTAACTTGTATCCAAAATCAGAAACATAAGGTACTCTAAATATATATTTATACCAAATACTATGGGCAAAACATTCATCCTAAAGTTTATATAATATTACATTTCCGTAATTAAATTTTTTTCTAGGACGACCGGCTTTTTTTATTTGTTTTTCGTAATTTTCTGCATCACATTCTGCAATTCCGAAGTAATAGTAACCATCCCATTTTAGCTTTTTTCTTACAAATAAAGTTCTTAAACGTAGTGTGAGCTTCCTGGCATACATCTTTGCAAACTATGCTACATTTTTATACATAAACCCAGCAAATTGCCAAAATCCTGATTTATCATAAATATTGATAAAACCTCCAATACTACATAAGAGGTAGTATTGTCTCCATCCAAATTTTATAATTCTTAATATATCCTTCTCATCAACAGTTGGATACATCATTTTTAAAATTTCAACATAATCATCAACATGTTTTATTTTCATTATCCATATTGTTTTCCGTTATTAACATTATCTGTGAGTACTTTTTTAAGATCTTTAGCAACATAAACAGGCCAAGTACGATCTCCATGATTAGTATGAATAGTGAGAGCCACCTAATAACTACTAAAATTAGTAGCTAAGTAATCAATATCCTTAAAAGCCCCGCGTTGCCTTGCCTTTTTAAAATCTTCGCCTTCAATTCTGATAACTCTCATATCAGCATGTTTACCACCAGTAGGCAACTCGAAAGTTACGTTATTATAAATTATATCTCTTAATACCATCTTTAAGCAATCTATAAAAATTGCTTTTGCTACATCTACTTTTCTAGTACCTAGTCCACATATGTTTTCTGCGTCTTTACTTGTTATTTTTGTTTTTTTAACTGGGAATCGTATAAACATATCTGAAAGGCTAAAAGCATGCCCAAGTGCTAATCTCATTACATCAAAGGTTTAAATGATCTTCCGTGAACTTTTCTATTATAAGTAGTTTTAACTTCAAGTATCTCGTCAACATCATTTTGTGATAAGTATTCTGGGGTTCTAGCCTAATCAATCTGAACCATTGCTTTATTTTTTAAATCTGCAGCCATTTGTACAGTTGCACTATTTTTTGTTTTTAGTCCTTCTTTATAATATTGGACATAAGCTACATAAGTAGCAATAGCCATGATTTCTTTATCATTAACATAAGGCATTCCAGTGTCATCTACAACTTCTCCTTTATATAGTATATGAATAGGGCCTCCACCTGGTTCATCTACATATAAATTATCTCCAACTCTATGATATTTTACAAACTTACCTCTGTGATATAGAGAATCAGTAAAATGTTTCTAGGCTTCTACATATTGTTCTATAAATGAAGTATTCAGATCGCCATATTCGTATTTATTAGATGTATGTGACCAATCCTCCCAACTATAAGTAACTGCTTCTATTAAATCACAATTACAAGGTAATTCTACAGAACGAGTTTCTGGATCTATGTGTCCTATATAATGATATAATTTATAATTCTTATTTCCAATTAATTTATGGACAATCAAAGCGACTTCCTCAAAGTCGGAATCATCCATTTCAATCCCATAAAGCAAATTAGCTTGGAATAAAGCTGTGTGTATGTCTTCCATTATGCAGTAGTATAAGTTTGGTCATTAGGTTTAAGTGAAGCCTATAGCTGTCTATAATATTTAATTTTCTAAGCTACTAGAGTATTCTTTATTTCAGCATCTAGCCAAGTAAAATTCATATCTTGGTTTTCCACGCAACATTTATAATTAGAAAGCTATCTAGGATCTTTAAATATAGCAGTTATAGAGACTGTTTTTAGTAGAGGTGTGTTAAAAATAAAACAATCATACATTCCATTTTCATTAGGTGTACAATCTATAAAAACGTAGGGTTTAGTTTTACCTCTTCTACTATATTTATGATATCGCATCTACGGAATGGAATTTCCATACTAAAACGTCGTTTGTTTATCTACAGTTCCTAAAAATTCTATTGGAGAAATCCCAAAATCCATTAATAGTTGTGGAATTTCAAAATGTGCTGTAGGAGTTCCATAATCTGAAGTGCATGTACACTTTTCTATATTCTTACAATCAACTGGAATACAATTTATAGAAAGTAGTAAATCTTTCGTTGGTAAAATACCTTTTAACTAATATTGCTTAATAAGATTAAGTCTTGTATCTACAATATCCTATTCAAGCTGCTCCATTGACATAGAATGGTTTTGATGGTATCCTCTTAATCCACTTACTATGTCATTATATGCAGCGGATGCTAATCGTTTAATGTAATCCCACATATAAATTAAAAATAGGCGAAAGGCGTATATCGCCCTCCGCCTAAGTTGTTAGTTTAAAAAGATTAAATCTCATTAATAGTAGTATCAGCTGAACCTGCTAATGCCTTATCCTTATTATCAGAAGCATTCTTGGTATCTTTAGCTGCAAAATCATCAGCAGTATCCGTACCAGAATAGTCATAACCAATGCCATTCTTAAGAGCCTCTTCGAATGCTGAAACAGCGCCTGATTCTACAAAGAATACATGTGTAGTAATAGACTCTACTGGATTGTTAATACCAATACCACCAGGGTAACCCTTAAGCTCCTTACGGAGATAAATAGTATACTGGTTGTACTTACCACCAATAATAGGCATTTCTGGAGCATTAGCATTCATGTAAGCAAAATTATCAGCAGAAGGAATACGGATGTCAGCGAGAATCTGGTCATAAGTACCCTTACCTTCATTACCTACAGTTACTGTAATTGTACCATTATCAGATGTCTTAACACCTGATACTACTTCAGTAGTACCTTCTACAGAATCAATTACTGTCCACTTACCTTCGTAAGAAGCACTAGCTTCCCACTCCTCTACAGCAACTCTGTAAAGTCTCTGATAACCATTAATACCAGTAATAGTCAACTCCGTATCACTAGTAGCTTCGATGTTTAGTTGCTTCAAATCGTAAAGAGCCAACTGATACTTCTCAGCCAACTTAGCGATTTTTGCTGCTACCTTACCACCATCAGCACCTGCAAACTCAATTACAAAAGGCTTGCCCTTAAATACGAAATCATTTGCAAACATTGGATCTGCATTAGCCTGAGAACGTACATACAAATTAATTCTGTATGTCTTGTCTGTATCTGTGCAAGCTGACAGATCGATCACAGCTTTATCTGCTACCTCTGCTTCATACAAAGCCTTGTATACAGTAATGCAATCTTTGTCAGCAAGCTTAAACGCAGGGCCATCAACTGCTCTGCAACCTACTATAGTAGTGCCATCAGACTTATAAATGGTTTCAAACTGATCTGAACTGTTAATTAAAGTTGTTGTTGTAAACTAAAACATAGTTGTAAAAATTTTAAAATTAATAATTATTATTCTGCGGATGCAGCCGTCTACTGTTGAGCTGCTGAGGCAATAGACGTTGATATAGCAGCGTGAGTCTAGAGTCTAGGATCTCCCGTGTTCTCCATAACAATGTGTACCAGCTCATTTATAATCTCCTAACATACATAATCTGGAAATTCCATCATCTGTGATGTATCTTTCGTTAAATCAACTTGCTCCTAAGTTAAACGTATAAACTAAGGTGCCTTTAGATAATCAATCTATACAGCCACTAATTCGTATACAGAATTATCTCTTCCATATCGAATCTCGCATCTAACTTCAGAAGCATTTCCATAACGTACTCCAGCAACTTTATCTACTAAGCTACCAACTATTTCATTAGAATCAGAGTCAGTACCTATTGCAAGCATTCTTGCTAAGTTCAAATTCTCGTCTGAACCAGTACCATCCCTAGTTACTACATTATATACTCCATTGATGTCAGTTCCTGTTCCTAGATCATTTTTATATGATTCTGGAAATTCTAGTTCATCTGAATATAGAAAAACTTCTGATTTATTCCTGCCTTTAGCCCATTCGCTATATATATGCAAAGCTTCTTCAGAAGAATCTTTATTTTCTATATCTGAAGTAGTATAGTATATGAATGGCTCTGCTTCTCCTAATATAATATCAGTTAGTGTACTTGTTACAGAACTAAACGTACTTGAAGTAATATTATGGGTTCCTACTAATTGTGTCCAGTTTCCTTCAGTAGAATTATTAATGTAGCGTTTATATAAACTAACAAAGGCAGTATTCATACTGTTTTGATAAGGATTTTCCACCTCTTCTCTATAATATACTTTAATTGTAGTACCATCTACAATAATTCCAAACAGAACCTAATCTACAGAATCCCATAATCCATATATTGAGAAAGTTCTAGATTGGTTTATGTTTTTAGTATATTTATTAGTAGGTAATGTATTAGATGTATTTACATGATGCAAGTAATAATAAGGTCTAGTTGGGAGAGGTCTATTATAAAAATCATTAATAATTGTAGACCAAGCATCGGCAGTCAATCTAGTTGCTCCGAAGGAAGCATAGGTTCCTGCATCCCAACACTTATCAGCTTGTTTTAATTTGTATATACAAACACAATTTAAAAGATGTAAATAATCGGTTGGCAGAATCACTTCATAAACTGGGCCCTATACTTGAGCAATATAACTATTTTTATTGCCTATAGGAGTTTCATTAGTGAACTCTGAATATAGTGTAGATAATTGTGGAGTTAACAAAGCGCCTGCTTTTAGAACTCTACAATTATCTGAAGTTTGTTGATTTAAGTCATATACATTATACTATTTATTAACATACTAATTAATAGCTTTGTTAAACAAATAGTTAAATTCATCTAACGTTAAACTTGGTGCCTTAACTTTACTAAGTTCTATAAGCACACCTTCAAATACTTGTCTTGCGGTTATGGCTTTAAAATTTTAATACGTTAGACGTAAATTATTTTTTCTTTGAGGTAGACTCGTCAGTCTTTTCCTCGTAGTCAGGATAGGTATCCTTACGAATTAAATCTACGACTTTAGAATTCTTAGCATTCTTAAAGAATGTGATCACTGATTCATCTGTAGCTCCAAGTGTTACACTATCTGCATAAGAATAAATCTTATTCTTATAGACAATAACCCCTTTATCTTTAGCATCTATAAATAAGATTCTAAGACTCATATCATCACCTGTGTAGAGATTAATAATTTTATCAGGATTCTCTTCTGCTTTCTGGAGCAAAAAGTCTGTTACATCTGCATCAGGCATATTAGCCATTTTACGACCTAATAACTTAGCACGAAGTAATCTACCTTCTGCACCTCTATCATCATTATAGATAAAGTTGCAAGCATTAATAATCTTTTTCTTAAAGCTAACTCTACGTTGTGATTCAATTCCAGGATGGTCTACATAAAGTTCTGCAAGTCCGTAGCGTGGTCTCTTACTATTCCAATCCATTGTTCCGTCAATGAGATAATTACCATTCTTGTCCTAAGCTTCTCTGTCTGGAGCAATCAAAGGACAATACTTGATAGCTTCCCATTCTGCTTTTTGACGAGGAACGTTGAGATCAAATGTTTTTCCATCTTCTATAATTAGAATTGCACTCTCTTTAATAAAGATCTTTCCACTATTTCTGTCTTCATCTGACATAATCATGTTGTCATTACTATCAACATAACGAACAACATCTGGATAATCTCCTGTTTCTGGGTTTTTACTTGGTTGAATGTAATACTTCTATCCTACCTTACCATTAACACTTCTCAATACTACAATATTATCAATAATATCACTATTCTTTTTAACCATAAATTTAATTTGTTTATATATATTTAAAATGTGCAGAGGAGGGGTGTTAAGGCCTCCTCTGCTATATCTAAAATTACTTATATTAATTAACCCTCACGAAGAATGAAGCTTCTGTATGGGTTAAATACAGCAACACTGGAATCATATGTGTTAAACTATATATTACTATATAGATCAGACTATGTCATCAATTTATTCATCAATATATTTAAATGTATATCCATGCGTATGATTCCTACCTCCTTTTATAACATCTCTACATTTAGGATGTATTTTACTACATTCTGAGATAGTATTCCATACTTCTATAATCGTATTGTCCAACCTTTTGGTTTGACTTTTTTAATGGGTTACTATATTTAAAATAGTATTTATTTAAAACTAAAGATTCTTTATTAATTGCAGACTTTAATGTGTTGTATTTAATATCAAGAACTTGGCTAGCCTTTTTTAGATTAATAAATTCTTGAATTAAATTCATGTCTACATCATATTGAAGCACTGTTTATTTCTAAGATTATATAAGTTATTTATCTTAATAATATTAAAGATATTATCTGGATCTTCAGTCCAATAACATTCTTTATAAAGTTTCTTTTTAGAAATTGCTTCATTTAAAGAATCTAAATCACAACCTATTTCGGAGGCTGCAATTTTACTTGTTTCAAACACTTTTATTAGTTCTCCTGTCTATGAAAACTAGTAAGTTTCAGACATTTTACTTTTTCGGAAATCTTCTACATTAATAGTATCTGTATAATTCCAGTAACTTTCAAATGTGCTATATTTATTTTTGATAGCCATTCTTATTCTAGCTGGATCACAATCGTAATAATTAATTACATCCAACATACTATTCCAAGTTTTTATTAACTTCCCAGAATAATCAAATTGATAAATAACTTTATAGTTCCAAGCTCCATGAATTCCACCTGTCTTTATATTATAGTTATTATCTTGTTTGATGAATTCTAATGTAACTAATTGTGCCTCATAATCATAGGCATCTTCTTCTGAATCAAATACTTTTAAAGTAGTTCTAATAAAAGAATCATACCCATATTTTTTTAATGCATATTGATAAGCAGTTTTTGGATTTTCTAATGAGTATCCAATATAAACTCCATTACCTATATACCCATCAAATATATCTGGATTTTTTGTTTTATGGACTCCTATATATAGTTTTCCATTTTGTATATTAGTTGTTTGATATACGATATATTTCATATAAATCACTTTTTATTTCAGAGATCCCTCTCTTACGTCCATTTGGACTAGTCGTTAAACTTTCTTTATAAATGCCCTTAAAGAGTCTATATAAAGCTTAGCTTCTAATTATCCCATTAGGATTTTCTAGAATTTAAAAAAGTTTTACGGGGACTATTCCAATTAAGCTACTAATCCCCAGTTAATCATTTTGCTGCCAGCTACAGGGCTTGAAACAACACCTGAGCTGAGACCGTCCTTACCACCTTGTTTATACTTTATATTGCTATAAAGACTAGACTATATCTTTAGCTTAAATATTTAAATGTATAATTATGACAGTGCTTAGCTTTTCCAGCTAATACCTTATTAACATTAGGAAACTCTTTTCTAGCTTCTCTAACAGTGCTAAATTCTTTTATGAATTTCCCATCTAATGTATACTATCCTACTTTCCTACTCTAAGACTTGTGCGGTTCTACTTTATCAAGCTTTTCGCCCCTAATCCACAAAAATCCTTTATAATAAGGCGACATCTTAATAGCCGTATTGAAATTTACTAAATGTAAGCCGGTAGATTTTTCAATTTCTTTTATAGAATCAAATGTCGTTATGTAAGTTTCATCTAATGAATATTGATGAATTTTACCTTCTACTTTAGGATTAATCTATTTAGGTAACTTAGAGTACAAGTCTAAACTTAAATAATATTTTCCAACTAATTTATATTGAAACTTAATGGCTCTTCTGATTACTTCAAAACACAGATTTAATGATTTAGCTGCATCACTAATAGAATTAAAAGTTTTAACATAGTTAAAGTCTAAATCATATAAATGACAAGCTATGTTCTATGTTGCATCTTTGTAATCGGTTAAATTCAATGTTTCAAACTTTTCATTACTCCAAAAATAATTATATGCAGTTCGCTTGAACTGACAAGCTAGTGCTATAGTAACTCCTGCAGACTTTCTGTCTTTGTGATTTCCATAAAACATACCTGCTTCAGTTCTAGAATCCCATTCTTTCAGGAATTTACCATTTATATCATATTGATATGTTTTTATGTCTAATCTAGGAGGTAGTCCTCCACCTAATGCGATGTTGTAAGTATCGTCTCGCTTTATGAATTCATCATTAACTATATAAGATTCCATGTCCAACGCTTCTTGTTGAGAATCAAATATAAATAAAGTAGTTCTGATGAAGGATTTAAACCCATATTTTTTAACTGCATATTGGAAAGGCTCTTTAGGATTTTTTATTGTAGATGGATGATATATGTTTACTCCATTACCTAAATAACCATCGAAAATTTCTGGGTTTTCAGTACCATGTACCCCAATATAAATTTTATTGTTAACTTTATTTGTAGTTAGATATATTATATATTTCATATTTATACTTTTATTAAGCTATTTCTCATTTCCATCTAAAGATGTACGTTTATTCAAACTAGTCGTTGGACAATTTTAGAAGCTGATTAAAAATCTTGCATATTACTAAAATTGCTGCTGATTGTCTCAAGGAGAGTTCCAGCATTTAGAGAAATTAGTTATTCATGAGATTATCTCAAGCGGCGCAAGTGGTATAATTTACGCCAAGAACGGTGTTTGTGATGAAATCACCACCCTTCAATGTAAACATTGCAATTGGTGGCTACTCACCTGTTGAGTCAGCTGTAAGGTCAAGACAAAGAGCATATCCCTTTTCGAAGCCATATTCGCGTGAGAATGTGCGGTCTACAACGAATGTTACAGTGTTGCCAGCATACTCATAAGAGTTATAAGTAGCACCAACCTTAACATAGTCGTTAGCTTTGTGTGACCAAAGATATGCGCCATCTGTTTTGTTATCAGAAAGCCACTGACCGAGGCCTTCTTGAATAAGTTGCCACATTCTTTCATTAATAATAAAGGTAAACTGATTTCCCGTCATTAAATACTTATAATTACTTATAAGATTAGACTCTATCATTAATTATTTTAAAGGTTTAATATTTGATGTGTTTCCATAAAAATATCTCCAACGTAGATCTTTACATAATTTATGAACACCACGAATAACTGATGTAATTCCAGTATAATCATCTATATGTAACTGTCTGCAAGCTTCTAAAATAGAATCAAATGATTCTACAAAAACACCTTCTTTGGTATAGCAAGCTACAGCGGTTTCTTTTATAGAAGTTTTGTACATAAATTTATTTTTGTAAGACCAGAAGTATCCTTTTGCTTGTCTAAGCTTACCACCACAAACAGCTTTTATTTGTGTTTTTGCAGAGGATTCATTAATAAATTGTCTAGCTGCTTCTGTTACAGATTTCCAAACTTTTATTAAATTCCCCTATAAATCAAATTGATAAACTGTCTTACGTTGTAAAGAAACTGGATCTAATTTTAAAATATTTTCAGAATCGAATCTCCATTGGTATTCGCAAGCTGTTAATCGTTTATACCTACACACTTCTGAAATGTGTCCTTTATAAACCTCATTAGCTTCTTTAATAGACCTCCAAGTTTTAATATAATTTCCATTCAAATCATACTATCTAACTTTTTTGTCCTAATCATATATTCTTCCAACTTTTCCACCTACAATCAAATTGTAGTTATCATCAGAAGCAACCCATTCTTTATTAACAATTTCAGCTTCTTTATCATAAGCTTGTTGTTCTCCCTCTTCTGTATATGGATATACAAATAAGGTTTCTCTTACAAATTTGTTACTTCCGTATTTTTTTAATGCTTTTGAAAAGATGGAATTAGGAGATGTATTCCAACTACTTGGTTTAGAAGCATAACAACCACAACCAAGATAACCATCAAATAATAAATAATTTTTAGTACTATGTACTCCAACATATATCTTGGAGTTAACAAGATTAGTTGTTTTATATACTATATAATACATAATTATGAAACTTTTTAGTCGTTGAACATTCCTTAGCTTAACCAAGGCCTTTGCTGCTGATAGTCCATTTATTTTTTGGAGTTGCCAGCAATTTGAATCATTTAAATACCCCTACGGGACGATTAAGGGTTTTCTGCTTTTTCCGAAAGTGTATTCATAACAGTGCGTAAAACACCAATATTAAACTTATTGAATACATACTTAGAAGCATAGCGTTCTACCTGTGGGATTATACCCTCGCCTATATAGATAGGCTCTCCTGTTTCAGGATCTGAGATCGTAGGTTTACCAGTCTTTGGATTTACATTACACTTAGAGAAGAGCAACATGTTGTTACGTGCTGCAAGGAAGTTCTCTAAGAGAACCTTCTCTCTCTTATCCATACGGTATACTGTTTCTTTTAATTGGCCGTTGTCCTCACCATTACCAATCTTGATAAACATGTCTTCATGTGCTGCATACAGAGAAGACCATGAATCATCAACACGGTGGCAGGTGATCCAGTTACGGCATTTTGATACATTAGATTGATACTTGATATATCCTTCTTTATGCAATTCAGGTTCAAATATGTTATCTATACATTACTGTATAGTTCAGACTATATCATTATCCTCTTTTAAGTGGATATTATTTATTTCTAAGTTTAATCTATATATTTGTATACATTTCCTTTATATTTAGGATATTTACCTTGAACACATCCTTGAACTCCAGTTCCAACTTCTTTAGCACATGACCTTGCAGAGTTCCAAGTTTTAATAATATTACCTTGATCATCCAGTAAAGCTACTTTCCTTCTTTTATGTTTAAGAGGGCAATTATAATTAGATAATTTCTCTAATCCCCAATAATAGTTATTGACATCCAGTGACTTTAACTTAATAGCTTTAGTGATATTGCTTCCTGGATTATCTTTCTCTGCGATATATTGTGCATCATATTCTTTAATAAATTCTCCGTCAGAATTATATTGATATACAGGCCTAGTTAGTATATACTCTAATCGAGCCTTATCGTATCTAGAATTTTTAATTAAAGAAAAGTAGTAATTATCCTGCACACAATATCCTAAAAGACAACCTTTCCTGATCGTAGATGGAGAGCATTGTATTTGATTTCCAGCTTCGTTATAAGATTCAAACTCTGTATCAAATTCTCCAGTTTTTAAATACCTATAAACAGGTTTCTTGTTTATATTATTTTGGTATAATGATAAATCTAGTTGCTCTAGTTTATCGGTGCTAAAATAATAAGAGTCTAGCACTTTATATTTATATAAAATTGCTCTTCTTAGATAACTTGCATCAATATGTAGTTTATTAGTGGCATCAGCGTAACTCATATATGATTGTATGTATTTTCCATTTAAATCATATTGGAAAACTTTAATTCCAGCAGAATTATTAATTCTTCCACCTAACAACATATTGTAAACATCAGGACGAGCTAAAAATTCTTCATTTACAAGTTGTCCTTCTAAATCATAAGCCTCCTCGGCAGTGTTAAAAACTGCTAATGTTTCTCTTCTAAAATTTTTTATTCCAAATTCTTTTACAGCCTATTGGAATTTAGTTTTAGCTTTTTCATAAGAAGAAGGCTTTCTAGTATCAACACCACATCCTATGTAATAATCAAAAGATAAATCATCATTGGTGTGATGTACTCCTATATAAATATAATTATTTACTAGATTCGTTGTTTTGTATACTATATATTTCATAAAATTTTATTCCTTGCGGATAGTCGTTGAACATTAAATATATTTTTTATCTTAAGAGTAGATTCTCTTATATTCATAAATAAATATACATTATGCTGCTGATTTTCTAAAATTAGAAGTCCCAGCAATTAAAATAATTAATTATCTAATATTACTATTAGATAGCGTAAATTTTGCGCATTTCCGAGCCAGCGAGTAGTCATACCAGGCTGACATGCACTTGTATCAAGAATGCTTGAGTAATCATTGTCAATGAGACGAACTGTAACCTCCCAATACTTATCATTTTTACGAATTGGGCGGCTCATTACCATACATTGCTGCTCTGAGCCATCAATCTTGAAAATATCATTTTTCTCATAATAACGCTCCTTGAATGCCATTACGATATCTGTACCGTTAGCACCGTCCTCAGTAGGAACGTCAGCGAATTCAATTCTCTTAATGTTATTGGTTTCCAATATTCAATATGTTACCATATTGTTTAGACTATATCATTTACTTACCATTAATGAATGATATTTAAATATGTAATCTTTAAAATATCTATCACCTTTTTGTATATTTTTAATTTTAGAAGCAGGAACTTTATATTTCTCTTTAACTTCTTTAACAGAATTTAAAGTTTCTATAAAATTACCGTATTTATCTAAAACATCAACTAATATCCCATTACCGTGATTAAATCGTTTTCCTGGAACTTCTTTTATTTTTTCATCAGATAAATAAAAATCTTTATACCAACCATGTTGATACCTAAATATATCCCTGATTATACTCCAGGAATTTAATCCTATAATAGGCATAACTTCTTTTCCAATATAACTACCTAAAAATTCATTATTTATAGTATAGACATAAAATGTCTTTTGTAAATAATTATTTTTAGCTTTAGGGATAAATTCATCAACTAATTTATTTGAAACATAATAAGATTTATTCAATAAAGATTGCTGTTTAATAGCTTTATTTACAGCAATAGAAGTTACATTTAAAAATTCTGAACATTCCTTTTCTGAATAAAATTCATCAATATATTTGCCATCTTTGTTATAAAGATAAGTTATTTGAGGTTGTCCATGTTTAGTTGTAAAATATAAAGAAGCATCAATATCTTCTTCAGTTGCCCATAAAGAATTTAAAAATGGATGTTTGTCTTGAATAGCATAAGCAAATCTTTGTCTGGAGTATCCAAAATAATCATATAATTCTCTTGAATATTCCCAACATTTAATCAGGTTTCCTTCTAAATCAAATTGATATATAGGTTTACCATTGTTGTTTGCTATACCTCCTAAACAAGCATTATATACATGAGATTGTTTAATAAAATCAGTATTTACCAATTCTGATTCTTTATTATAAGCATCTTCTTTTTTGTCAAATATAAATAAAATTATTCTCTTAAATGCATCTGTCCCATATTTTTTAACAGCGTACTGAAAAGGAGTTTTGGGATATATATAGGTACTTGGTTGGTTAACATAAACACCACAGCCTAAATATCCGTCAAATATATTTGGATTTTCTGTTTGATGTACCCCAATATAAATTTTATTGATATTATTAATAGAAGATTTTGTATTAGTTGTTAAATATACAATATATTTCATAAGTAATTCAGTTTTTCAATTATTATTTAAATAATTTACGGGTTTCCCCTAGTCATTGAACACTGCTATCATCATAGCCATGCTGCTGATTACCTTTGCAAATTTCGAAAAAGGATTCCAGCAATTTAAAGAATTTTTAATGTTATTGAGTATCGCTACTCCGGAAGTCAAAACCAAAATAATGTCTTCTTCAACTTCCCAATCATAATACATTGCATTAAGAGAAGTAAACTTATCCTTAGCTTTAGTGTCACGATAGAAAATATTCTTCAGAGACTCTGTTAAGTAAGAAGCTGTGAGATTCTCGTAAAGGCGAGAAACAACACCTAGACGAGCAGGACGTGAACCTAACCACTTTGAAAAATTCTCGTAGGTTCTTGTGTCCAAAAAATGTTATCCCAAGAATGTTTACTTCTTAGTTCTATTAGTTTACCATCCTAATAGTTCAGACTATCTTATCTTCTTGTTATGCAAAGAAGCCTGCGCTCGTGGAAGGATTATATTCTGTAACAGTTTCACCTTCTAGTCGTTGAACCTTTATTAGCTATTACACTAATACTAGGCTGCTGATTTTTCCTTAATAGTGGTGGAATTCCAGCAATTCACATAGTTTATTAAATGGGCGACTTTTCACCCATTGTTGGGTTTTTTGACTAAAATTTTGAAATTTGCATAACTAAAAATTTTTAAATAATCTTATTAAATTAAATCATTATCTAAATCTTCTATAGATTTAGCTATTTTAACATTATTTCTAGTAGAAGGTTTCTGATTGCGCCTTACTACTACAGAAGGATTCTGCTACTCATAATCATTCTATCTATTAGCATAATATCCATACTGATAACCAGCTCTAGAAGCTTCTTGTATCTATTTGTTATAATAATCAGAAATTCCGTTAAATATTTCTTCCCCATGCAATGCAAACCAAGCCATTCTTACTAATGTCTGTGGATCTTGCAGTGCTTTACTAAAATAATTAACTCCAGCTTCATCGGATGTAAGCAAAAAATCTGCCAGCTCATCCATATCATCTGAATCCATGTTTATATCTAAATCACCTATTTCAGATAAATTAGCTATCTCATTTAAGACTGCGTTAGAATAATTGTTATAAGCTTCTTGCTGCTGTTGAATTGCTACAGCTTCTTCCCTATCCCTAGATTCTTGTTCAAGTCTTTCATACTCTGATCGAATTCCATTCATTTGTTTTGCATAGAACTCAGGGTTATCTTTAGCCTTAGTCAAAGCATCGCTAACCTCTTCGTCCGTAATGTCTGGAACTCTAGCCTGTAAATCTAAAATAAATAATTCATCATCTGTAAGTTGGTCGGATGTATAAGTAGGTTCTTGTTGTGATGCCTGAGCATAAGCATTATTCTGTACCGCTTGCATCTATTCTGCGATTTGTGTTTGCAAACCTTGCATATATTCAGATGGGGAGACTCCATTACTTCTTAAAACATTTAAGAAATTAATTTCATCATCATCTAATGCATCTTCAGGTTCACGGTTACTACTTCTAAGAATATTTAACTATTCCTACCTAGATAAATCTGTCCAAGCTTTTTCCTAAATGTTTCCATCAGGATCTTCAAACTTAATTCTATCTGGATCATCAATACCATTATCTTTCAAATACTAGGTAATGGCATCAGATCCATCATTAGTATTGTTATTACTAGACGAGTACTCGTCATCATCTTCTCCACTCTTGAAAAATTCGTTTACTGGAACTTCTTCCTACGATTGGAGGTCATCCAGTTCTAATTCTTCATCATCAAGTTCATCAATTCCTATTGCCATAACATTATCATTTAAATATGTGTAATATTAGATTAATTATAAATTAACCAAAAAAAATATTAATTAATCGTAATAGTTATTTTATCTTTAGCTGTTTTGAGAATGTTGTAAAATTTCTCAAAAGCTTCCTATGAATTTACTACTTTACCCTTTACTTTATTATATCCCAAGATAATGCATCCAGAAGAAGAATTTTCATCTACTCCACGATGCATTAAAATTCCGTCAAACCCAGGGACATCTAAAATTCGTGGCAAATACCCCTTACAGAACTTCTTGTAATATTCATTCTTTCCAAAAGTTGGAGATACTACGGATATAGTCAATCTATAGGTACCTGTTGGTATAGCAGTCTAGCTAGGAATTTTTATTTCCTTAATTTTATCTAAAGGCATTGTTTGTGTTAGTCCTCTGTCTTTATCTTCAATAGAATCACAAACATAAACTCCGTCCACATACACCTTGCCTATTGTGTAAGTGTACTTTTTTGCAACTCGTTTTACTTCTACTTTCATTTTATTTACTTGTTAGAATTTTTGACACTTCATCTTTATGTCTAATAATAAAATTAGTCAAATCTTTTGCCTATTGCTAAGCCTTCTAAGTTTCTTTTGGAGTATGAGTATTTTCCCATATAGAAACAGCTTCTATATAAATATTGAAAAGACCTAAACCTCCTGTTAAAAACGGATAATCTAAAAACTAAGAGCATATAATATCCATGAATGTGCAGCACATCATAGGTAATAGATATTGCTATGCTTTTTCAGTAGTCCTCCTAAACCCACGACTTGTAGTAGCTTCCCCTTTAGTTATAGCTTTGTGCACACCAGTTATTAAGTCTAATAACATGGCACATAAAACTCCTATATAGATTAAAGCAAGGTATGAAACTTCCTACTAAATGTGAGTAAAGTCTAGTGATGAAAAAATCCACATTAATCTGTTAATTTACATTTAATCAGTTTATTGTTAATAATATGATAAACTATTGTCCTCTCAAAATTCTGGAAATATATAAAAATAAGCCCAGAGAACGTATCTCCAGGCTTATGTTTTAAATCATAGAATTCCAATCTATCTAAATGTTTTTATAACTCATATCTGCAATCCATCTACTAAATGGCAGCTCATCATAACCATCTGCATCATCTATATAATCTTTAATAAACAATGCTAAATGCTATTCATCTTTTATAGAAGATTCAAAAAAATCATTATATGCCATATTAGCCACAAATACATAATCCCAACCAAATTGTCTATCTAATGTTATATCATTAGCTTTTAGTATAGAATCTATCTAATTTTTCTATAAAGATTTTTTACCATGATCCATTAGAGATATAGCAAAATTATATAGCTTTTCATTAAAGTGTTTCCCAAACTATAAGAGATACTTTTTATAATGTTTATCTTCAGAACCTTTTATTAAATAGCAAACCATCAAACGACTAAATTTAAACTATTAGAATCTTTATTAAATAATAAAATATGCAATCCTGCAGTTAGAGTAGTTAGGGCTTCGTTAGTTGAATTTAACAATGGTAAAGTTATACTATTACTAACAATGCTAACCCCAGTTACTGTAGTATCACTTGCCGCAGAAAAATCTCCTATCATTATACCTTTATTGCTAACAAATCTAAACACATGATTTGGAAAACTATAAACAGCATTAGTAGTCGTACTACCTGCATTTGACTATGTAGCAGTGATTATAGGAATACCACCACGATTACCTATGTATTGTTCCATAATTAATTCCAGAATGTATTAGTTGTTCCGTTTAAATAAGAAGGGTATGCTACTAGATTAGGGTAAGTAATTGTAGCTGTAGCGGGCTAAGCTGATTTAATAGCATTTAACTAAGCTATAATTGGGGATAATTCTGCCTATCTTTCTGCTCGTGCATTAGCCGCTGTTAACTGTGCAGTGAGAGAATTAATCTTATCCTGTTGTGCATTAGCTTCGAGATTACTTATTTTATCTATAATAGTCTGGGTTTGATTTTGCAGACTATTCTGTAAAGCATTAGTTTGCTACGATGTCTCATATCCTACACTGGCAAATCCTTGTGTAATACCATTAGCAAGTTGATCTATTCTAGAAGTAAGGGCTGCTGTGTTAGTTTGGTCTCTTAACTGCCCTTCATAACCCATTGTAGTCACTAATTGTTTATTCTCACAACAGCATGAAGCAATCTGCTACACTAAATCTTTATTTCCGAGTAATACTGAGTTTACTACCTTCTCTGCACCAATACCATTCTGAGTAGCAACATTATTTATGGCATTTTGGATATTACTAATAGCCGCATTAAGACTAGTTACCCCAACATTAAGATTTCCTGCTAGTTGAGATAATGCCTCTCTGTTACCATTAATTGCATCCATTGCTAAACTATTAGACTAGTTATCAGTTATCTAACTTTGTAAATTATTTAATCTTGATAATACTTCTGAATCTTGATTTTTGTTTCCAAATCCATTGTTACCAAAAAACGCTAACCAGATGAGGTACATAAACGGGTTATTAGACCAGTTGTTATTATTCATTAATGCCATTGTCTCAGCACAGTTATTATCACAATAAATTTTGTCTACTACTTCACTCATAATTAAAATGTTTTTAAAATTAATACTTATAACGCGTTATTTAAATCTATACAAATATAATTTTAATATACTGAGTGCTATATCATTAGACATAATATTTTTAAAAACAAAAAACCCTGAGTATATCAATACCCAGGGTTTAATTTTATAGTATATTTATCAGTAAGATGTTCGTCATTCAATAACATCCCAATATTCAGTATCTGTATCGCTTGATGGAACACCATCCTTGATAGCTTCCCAAATATATCCGTTCTCATCAGTACATTGCCACCATTCTCCAACATGAACTGTAGTTCCTGCAGTCCAGTATTTATAAGGATCAAAAGCAGTGCCTGTACCAGTTGTAGTCTGAACTATCTTACCAAGTTCATCTACTCTTAACTAAAGTTGCTCTACATCATTCCACTTATCCTCATAACCAGTTATGATAGTATCTTTTTCAGTAATAGTAGCTTCTAACTCTGTAACATTGGTCTGTAAATCAGTAATCTAAGTTTCGTAAGTTTCTTTTTTAGTCTGAATAGCACTGACGATTTGATTTAATTGTTCTCTTGTCATAGTAAATTACTTAAGGTGTCAATAATTTCAGTATCTGATACTGTTTCAGTAATTGGATTATACACTTCATTCCAATCAGATTCAGTATACTACTCATTAGGGATAATCATCTACTTAGCATACACAGATCCATTTGTTACTACTTTGTCAGGACCCGCTAATAAAATAACATAATTAGTTGTTGTACTAGTAACCATTGTAAATTAAGTTTAAATTATACATCTATTTCTTCCGTTATGTAAGTTGTTGTACCTGAACCTAAGTTAGTAAGTTCCGTACAAGTAACTATATCAAATAACGTATTATCTTTTACTGGAATATATAGATGTGTTAATACATCATTTTCGTAATGCCAGATCTCTGAAATCTTTCCTTTAAATAAATCTGTTTCATATGGAAAATCTTTATCGGAACCATTTTTGGCAAGAATAGCCATTTGGTTTCCAGGGTTATAATCATCTGTTTTAGTAAAAGTTACTTGTGTTGATATTGTCTCAGAGTCTTGCACATAACTAAATGTTCCTACGGCGTTAGGGGCATCTAATTCGTATTTACACCAAATTCCAGATAATGCACTTGTATCTACCCCAAGATTTTCATCATATAAATCTACCCAAGCATTACTTACAATACTATGCATTAATACATAAGTATTACTTCGAATGCTTTGTCTTGATCCAAGTAAGATATTATACTATTCTGAGGTATTTGTCGAATTGGCTCTTACTATAGTTTTAGAAGTAGAGGATGGAATTACATCCGTTAAAAAGTAAGAAGCACCATCGCAGTTAAAGCAATTATGAGTAGTCCCTGTAAAGGTGTTTTTAATCTAAGGATACTTTAAATAGGCATAGCTAAAATAACCTATAGGTATTCCTGTAGATTCAGATGCTTCTTCCATCCAATCTTCTATATCCCAAATTAATGTACTACCTTTGTATATCTTAGAAACTTGCTTGCTTCCTAGTTTAATGTTAGTTGGGATTTTACTACCTAATTTTATAACGCTCATTCTGTTATTATATAAAGTGTATTTTCATCAGGAGAATATGGAGTTTCAGATACTTCCTGTATAGTATATTTACAAGGTACAACTATTCCATCTTTTATATACACAGGCTGATTTTTAGAACCTATATTCTAATCGGTTAACTCTGCATATACATTTTCTGGATCTATGTATTCAACGTCTAATTCAGTTTTTGTATCAGTTGTATTGTATTTAGTATATGAAGATGTATCAGTATCATAATATTTATAAGTAGATCTTGAATAATCTGACTTTGCTTCAGATTCTCCCCAAGCAATCCAATCTCCATATTCATCTATAGCTGTTGCTCCTATATTCATAGTAGCCCAATATAAATTTCCAACTTTTACCCAAGCATGATCATCAGTTGGCTCTACATCAGATACAGGTCGAGCCGTAAATCCATAAAAACGATTAAAAGTAGTTGTAAATTTAGCTGACTCATTTGAAATATATGGGCCTTTCATAGCAGAATAGTCTTGTGGCGGAACACTTAATGAATTAGTTAAGTAATAACCATTATTACCTATATTTGTATATCCGCTAGAACCCTATCTATATCCTCCGAGAGGGATAGTTAAAGTATCCCCACTTTCAAATGTAAGTACCGAATAGGTTCTAGTATCTTGTTCATATGTGATACTAGCAGCAGCATTATATAAGGCTTCCCATTCTGTTATAGTAGGTATTCTCCAAGTTCCTCCCCATCGAGAACGAGCTGCATCATCTGTTTTGGTAACATTATTATGAATCGCTTCGTCTAACTCTTCAGAAGTTGTATAATCAGTTGGAATTTCTGTTTTTTTAGCAAAGGTTACATTAGCTTCATTGATACTATATACGTCAATGCGTCGTGCATATACTTCTACCTAGCCATTGAATTCTTTCTATAAAGTAGTAAGTCCATCAGTCGAATTATACTTTGTATACTCAGAGCCAGCATAATATATGTAAGTACTTTTTGAGTATGTTTTCTTAGGATAAAGTTCACCCCAAGAGTAGTAATTTCCATATTCAGTTTCACTATCTGCTCCTAAATTGCATTTTGCCCAGTAAAGGTCTCCGATTTTTACATATTCTCTACCATCAGTAGGTTCAGTATCAGAAACAGGTCTAATAGGCAAGCCGTTATCACGAGTTCTAGTGCTGGTGCTAGAAGTGCTAGAACTAATAGCTTGTATTAAGTATGCATTTTTTACACTACTTGCTATGGTTGATGACCAGTAATAAGCATAGGATCCTGTAGAATAAGTGTAGGAGCCCGTCTTATAGCCAGCTGCTGGGATAAATATATAATCATCACCAATTGTGTATTTACCTCCTGTAATGCCGTCTATAGTTTCCCAACTATAAGTAGTATTGTCGATCAAATCCTATACCTCATCTTGAGTAGGTATTCTCCAAGCACCTCCCCAATTATAATATGCTGCATCATCAGTTTCTGTTCCTTCTGTATATAGTTCTCCATCTATATAAGTAATAGCTTTATTATATGTATTAGTATTTTTAGTAGATACTTCTTCTTTTGTATAAGTATTTTCTACCAGAGCATACTTTAGTTCCTAACCTTGTTCATGGTCTAAAGTAGTTTTCTCATCATTGGCATTATATTTGGTGTACTCTCCATCCTCATAGTATTTATATTCAGACAATGTATAAGAATCTTTTGTCTCACTCTCACCCCAAGCATAGTAACCTCCGTAATCTGTTTCGCTACTAGCTCCTATATTCATAGTAGCCCAATAAAGGTCTCCTATTTTTAAGTAGGGGTGGCCGTCTGTAGGCTCTGTGTCTGATACTGCTCGTATAGGTTGCCCTGTGCATCGCCCCCGATAACTTCCGTTATTCCATGAAGAGCTATAAAATATAGAATATGCATCACTATAAGGCTTCGGAGTATAGAGGCTGGAACTCCAATATAAAGCATTAGATCCAATCCAAGTCCCAGTAGAACTAGTGTAGTACCCACACATTGGGAAAATTATATATGAGCCGTCTTCTAAAGAACATTTAACAACCTTAACTGAATTTACAGTTGTAGATGTAGTAGTAGTTAAATCATTTAAGCTCATGAACTCTTCTTGGGTAGGCATACGCCATGTGCCTCCCCATATAGCAGTTGCAGTATCATCTATGACTTTTGCTTGCAGGAATCTGCTATCTATCTGATCTGTAGTTTCGTAATCTAATTTTAGTTCACCTACATAAATGTTCTAAATATTATTATCATTAGTAGTAATGTAGAGAATATTTTGCTTTTCTGTTAATGCATCATATTCATCCTAGGTAAGAATGGTTGCTCCCTCTGCACTTTCCAATAATTTATCAACTTCTTCTTTTGTATAAGTATTAGCTGCCAGTGCATATTTTTCAGTTTTAACTGCAGTGGTTTCTAGGGTAGTTTTTCCATCATCAGCATTATACTTTGTATAAGATGCCGTTGACCAGTCATAGTATTTATATGTGAGTTTAGTATATGTTTCTTTAGGTTCAGTTTCTCCCCAAGAATAGTACCCACCATATTCATAACATTGTTCAGCATCTAAGTTGGTAGTTGCCCACTTAACTGACACACCTAAATCAACATAATCATGGTTAGTAGGTGTGTTATCGGTTACAGGTCTAATGGAATATCCATAAAAGCGTGGATTATCATCCTAATAGTTAGAATCTTGCGAAAAAGCAGTAAAGCTAGCATTAGCTGGGAAATTAGTAGAGCCAAGTTCATTGCTCCAAAGCAAAGCACCTCCATTTTCCCACCAATACTCACCATTTTCATGGTACCCAGCAGCAGGAATAAATATATATTTACTAGAATCAGTTTTATTAGTAAATTTTCTACCAGCCACACCATTAAATTCTGAATTCCCAGCTTCATACCATTCGGAGTCAGTATCATTTAAAAGCTCACCAAGTTCACTCACAGTTGGCATTCTCCAGTCGGATCCCCAATTTGTGGTAGCGGCATCATCGGATATAAAGGTATCTACATAGAATTTATTATTTATTTCATCCGATGTAAGATAATCAAGTTTATAATCTCCTACGTAGATATTTTGAATATTTGTATCTGAGATAGTTATGTATAAAACATCTTCTTGATGTGTCTAAGAATCGTACTCCTCTTGTGTTAGGATAGTAGCTCCTGATACATTTCTGAGTTTCTCATCAACCTCTTCTTTGGTATATGTTTCAGCAGTTAAGGCATACTTATTACTTTCTTCGTCACATTCTAAATCTAGGGTTATTTTGGAATCAGTAGCATTATATTTTGTTAGACTATCATAAAACCCAAATTTATAAGTAGCCCAAGAATAAGTATCTTTAGGTTCATACTCACCCCAAGAATAATAATTACCAGTGTCATAACAATTTTCTGCTCCAACATTGCAAGTTGCCCATTTTACTGAGAGACCTAGGTCAACATAATCATGGTTAGTAGGGGTAACTTCCGTTACGGGTCTAACCGCCATTCCTTGACTTCTTCCACTATTGGTTATTATTTTATTACTTTTAGTAAAAGAAATATCATAAGCATTAAAAGCATTTAACTCATGCCTTGTACTAGTCCAATAGTTACCCTGAGTAGTTGCTGCAGATTGTCCTGATGTAGAATAATACCCAGTAATAGGTAGAAATATGTAATTATCTGTATAACCTGAAATTAAGCTTGTTACTTTATATCCAGCAACTCCACCAAATTCTGTATTATTTGCTGCATACCATGTCCAATTTGCAGAGGTTGTTAATTCTGTAAATTCATCTTCGGTAGGCATTCTCCAATCTGTTCCCCACTTCTTCCTAGCTACATCATCTGAAGAAGGCACAGCAGCTATAAATAAATCATCAATCTATTCAGAAGTAAGATAATCTAATGCTTTAGTTCCTCTATATATATTTAATATACTAGTATCATCAGTAGTGATGTAAATGATATCTTCTTTAGTGGTTAAAGCGTCGTATTCTTCCTAAGTAAGCTTTTTAATGCCTCCTCCAGAAATATTATCTAAAGCATCTTGTACAGAACCTTCTTCATAACTTACAGCATCTGCTGAAGTTGCATATTCAGTAGCAGAAGGTTTTCCTAAACTAAACGGTAAAGTTAATATTGCCATAATTATGAATTAGCTATTTTAAAGTCCCAAGTACTTGCTGAAGCAGGCACAATAATATAAGAATAAGTATTAGTTTTAGTTGAATCATTTGCCTGTGGAACAGTTAATGTCCCCGTAGTAGCAGATACTATACCACTTGTAGCAGCATGCCTACATACTAAAGTTACCTCGCCTTTTACAGCAAAAAGATAATATTTATTTGCAGGTAATGTAGTAGAAGCTAAGGTACTTGTAGTACTAAGTTCTTTTTTAAGACTCCCAGAACCACTGTTACACTCTTTTAATAATGTTAATACAGCATCATCATCTTCTGGTTCGGTGCTTAATTCTCCTAAGTATCTATAATTAGTCCAAGACCAGACTTTAGAAGCCGTCTTTGTTTCACTATTATAAGTAGCCGAGAAAGCAATGGTATAACTACCTTCACTTGTTGCAGTACCTGTAATTGATTTATTATCTGAGCCTACAGTTGTGCCGCTGCTTGGAGTAGTTACTTTAATAGTAGAATCAGCTGTAACATCTACACCCTTTTTAGTAATAGTAAGTGTAATTCTTGGTATTATAGAAGTTCCTACCTCTGCAGTAGCATTATTAGCAGTAGCTGCTATTGTTAACGGGAATTTCTCATCCAGTAACAAATCTACGTCATCTCTTAAAGCCTAAACTAGATCAGGCAATTCATCAATTTGTTGTCCAGTTAATTTTCCTTTGTAATCTGCCATTTTTATTTATTTAAGCATTCATATTTTCCGCTATCTTTACAGAGATAATATCCAGCATCACTAGTTACATAATATAGTAAATCCTGTGGTGCTTGTTTATCTATATCTGCTGTTCTGATTAATTTATGTTGGTTTAACCCAACTCGGATTAAACCAACATGATTAAAATGTACTATATTCATGATACTACACAAGATTTGACTGGAGTTAATGACTCAAGTTTAATATACTTTGGGTATACTAAACCTGTTAAATCAAAGTCAAATGCTGTGCCGTAAGGCTGCAAAGTTGTTACAGCAACATAGGTTCCATCCTCTACTCCAGATTGATATATTCGTAATTTTGAAGCTGGAACATCTTCTTCTATATGAATATTAGAATCTGAAGAGATTGAGAACTTAGCAACATATACTCCATTAGGAGTTTCTTGTTCAAATGTTACATCCATAATAATTATTCTAAAGTATTACAATTTATTGAAAATTCAGGGTCAGAACCATCAGCTGTACCACATCTTGTTATTTGAAGATGAGGAGTGTCTGCCAGTTTAACAGTATTATTAATATACATATCCGCATTAAAAACTTTAGGCCCAAAAAGCATATCTTGCCAATCATCAACATGCTAGGAGGGATCGTCGGTCTAATCAATTTTAGAAGGCTCTGCTTCGAAATCTAGGAATCCATTGCCAACATCCATTCTGTGATGTAGATTTACCAAGTTTTCACCGTTCTCAACATACCAAACAAGATAAGTAGTTTTATAACCTTCCTCCTCATCACTAAACGTATCATCTATATAAGTTTCAACTGCTGAGCGAAGTGATAATGTCTATCCAGGCATTAGTAAGATAAATCGAGCAGTAGCTCCATTTATGTTAAATCTGCCATGTAAATAAGTATGTTTCTATGGGTTAGATGGATCTGCCCCATTTAGCTCATGCTCATAATTATAATTAGTTTTATAAGCATATAACTATAAAGCATCAGCACATACAAGCACTGCACCATCCTAAAAATAGCCATTAAGTAATTGTCGATTCAGGCCTAACTACACATCCGTATCAGGGGATTCAATTTCCCAGATTTGTTGATATTTTGTATCACTAAAGTACCTCCAATTTGAAAGCTTCGCTACACTCTATACATTAATATAAATATGAGCACCACTCTACTAGTATGATGGGATTTTAGTCCCATTAATCATGTTATACTCATTATACAATGGCAATATCACCATACGCTTAGTACAATCCCCATTAATAGTAACTGATCTATTCTCATTTACATCAATGATTATAGGAGATTCCTACTCTGAATCATATTGTTTTGATGGCGTTACTATTGTTGCGTCAATGTAGATTTCGTCAGAATTCATTATGACTTTATTGTTTCCGTCATTATCCAAAATCTTAACATTATCAACCTGTAGGTTATTAATCTTTGAAGTAGTGGCAAATAAAACACTCGTTGCAGTGAAATCCACCCAATCCGATGCAGACCAAGGCTTGTCGGCAGACCAATCAGAAGTTGACTGATGAGAATCCTCATCTGGTCTGTTATCTTCAGAAGCAACATGCGTATAATGGCAGAGATACATCTCATTGATACCGTCAACATACACTATGTCCTGATAATCATCTGTAGTCGCACCACCCTGATATTTAGTGCCGACAGTCCACTTAAGTGGACCCCTGAGTGGTTTCGCATCTTTTCCTGCAATTGATTCACCAGGTGCGCCATTGCACACACGACCAATTACCAATTCATCTTCATATGTGCTCCCGTCATACGTACAACTTGCAGTAATAGTAACTATTGTGTTATCTTCACCAGCTAAAGCAGATACGTTAAGTCTGCATACATTATCACTTATACTATAGTAATTAGATCCGAGTTTATTTCCGTCAGAATCTTCTAACTACCATTCCGTTGTCCCAGAAATGTTAACAAGTTTAGCTGTAATAACAACATCGTCGGTTGATGTTGGGTTGTAGTTATTGTCACAAGCCACAACAGTTTTATTAGCACTTAAGGTAAGTATTTTTGCATCTTCACCTGGATCACCATCCGCTATAACTGGGATTTCTTTTGTACAATATATTGTTTCTTTATCTGTATCTGTGAGTCGCAGTTTATATGAAGAGTCAACGGTTTCGGCTACCTTTGTTTTAATAACATTGGTTGTTTTTGACTTCCATTCCCCATTATCTTTACTATACTAAAGATAATAAACATCTGTCCCATCTGTAAAATTACAATCATCTTCGTCAAATGTTAATTCAGATCGTTCACTTCCAGATATTTTATATAAAGAGATTGTTATATCTGTAGAAGGAGACATATCCCAATCTTGTTTTTCTGCATTGTATGTCCAAATGATAGAATCTGCAGATGTCACCAACTCAAACTGCACTGCGTTCTCGCCATTATCACCAGTGTCACCCTTCTCGCCTTTTATTCCACCAATATCGAGCCAATGATATACATCTTCACTGGGAGAATACTTATACAATGTTCCATTAACCGAATATATGTCATTCTCTTCTGGTATCGTAATGTTCGCCTCATCCTTTATCAAATTTTGATATGCTGTAACTCCGTCTGCCGTAAGAACACAGTCATGATACGTCTTACCATCTTTCTCAATCTCATCGTCATAATCACAAATGAGCACATTGCCTTCATCGAAAACTTTTTCGCTTTCAATCACACCTTGGCATACAGCAACAGCAGCACCCTTAATAGTAAGGCTGTCGCCATCCTTTACTTCCAGTAATTTAGTCCAGTATGTACTAGTATCACTTGGCTTTTCTGTAACAGCTACTCCTACTTTCCCATTGCATTGGTACTTTGCTTTTCCATAATAAACAGTATCATAAGTAGTTTCTGTAACTATGTAAGGATCGTCTCCACTCGCAGTAGCAGAATCCCATATTCCTCGGTAGCGTTCTTCTTTTATAACATTACCCTTATAGTCTATTCTATAAATATCCTATAAAAAAGCACCTTTTACATATAAATACGGTAAATACGGATCTAAAGTATGCTGCTTGAAACTAGTCAAATCATTAGGTAATCCAAAAAATGCCGCATAGTTGGATTCAGTAAGTATGGGTTGATTTACCCCATCAAGCATAGCAATTCTTTTTTCAGAGCTTGATATGTAAAAGCAAGACTGTCTTGTATTAACCCATGTATCTCCATTCTTTTCTATAAATGTAGAATACTTTTCATTGTTGTGTGCTTCTTCAGAAGGAACCACAGTATTACCCCAACGTTGTAAAACCATATATTGTTCTGGCGCGTAATTTTTTTGTGCAGGAGTATAGTCATCATCATATAGTGAAACAGTAATAGTATTGTTTGCAGTATCTGTATCTGTTACTTTTAGCCAAGTGGTAGTATATTTTCCTTCACCAAGATTGTCTAAATCGTTAACGACACCTCTTAAAATGTCCTATTCACGGAAAGCATGGAAATCACTATCATTGCGCTTCTTTATATGGCATGTATATGTACCATCTGAGTTTTCTTCAATCGATTCTATTGTGCCAGACTCCGTGAAGACGTACTCAGACTCTTCTGCTGAAAGTCTGTTATATACAAGTTCTAAAACTGTTAATGCGGAACGAACTTTTAAAGATTCAAATTCTCCATTTCCGTTTTGGTCTATTTTCCAACCAGCACCTGTCGATAAGCCACCGTCTGTATAATTATTACTTTTCAAATCATCAGATAGGGTAACTAAATCTTGTAGAGCTGTTTCTGCTTTAACAGTCAAATCCTTACCTATAGTAAGGCTATAGTTTGTGGAGTCAGCCTAATCCTTTCTAAGATACTTTCCATTTGCATCAGCTTCAGTAATATACCCACTCACATCTGTCTAAGCACTTCCAATTAATTCCCAGGTTATTGTTGTGTCATTTATAAATGCCTTATATTCATTATATGAATTGTTGGTAGATCCTTTCGTTTTAGGTACAAGGTATATCTTATTTTCATTTACTTCAGAAACATCAGTAGGCAGTTCTTTTACTATCTTAAATACCTCGGTACCTACATTATCTAATTTATCCTTTATACTAACGCCAGTAGTATATTCTATATCATCAGCCCCAGCAAGATAATCTTCTGTAGGCTTTGTTAGTCTAAATGGTGGTGTAAGTTGTATTGCCATAATTAACTAATTTTAAAACTCCATTCTTTTTGAGATGGGTATATTAAAATATATGAATAGGTATCAGAACCTGTCCCATTTACTCGGTCGACCGCACAAGCACCTTGGTCAAATCCAGAGGTCACCGCATACCCTGTACTTGTCTCATAAACTTTAAATGTATATTCACCCTAAACCGCCATTAAAAAGTATTTTTCAGCTTCTATGGAATAACTGAGTGAAGTACTAGTGCTTAATTCTTTTGATAAGTTCTTTAAAGCAGCTGAAATATCAGTAGGTTTCGAAGCTAACATTCCCCAGTACCTATAATGAGTAAATGTTATCGAGTTACTTAATTTTACAGTTTCGCCATCTTGAGTTACACTTACTGTGTACGTTGTATTTTTGGTGGTTGATGGCCAAGTAATTTTATTATCTTCATAACTAGTATACTCAGGAGTAGTTTCAATTGTTTCTCCAGTAACAGGTTCTCCATCTCTAGTAATAGTTAAAGTCATAGTAGGATTACTTACTGTATCACCAACTTCGTATTTTCCAAACCCAGTAGATTTAGCAGTAACTGATAATTTGAAAACAGCTTTCATTAATTTTGAAACCTTGGTTTCAATATCAGTAAGATCAGTTCCTTCTATTTCAACGTATTTGCCTTCTGAATTTTTCTTTTGAAAAGAATCAGCAAGGACATTTGCAAGATATATTACATCTCCCATTGCTCGTCTCTATTTAATTGAACATCTTCATTTGTATCTATTGCTCTATAAATCATGCGTATATAATTGTATTAGTTGAGTTGATTAGATTTTCAGGAATATTAATTTCTGTTGGGCTATCTTTTGTTCCTGACATACTACGATGGATAGATAAGTTCTATATGTAATTATCCTAAGAAGTAGTCTAATCCGATGTTATTTTAACATATTCTGTCCCAGGCTCAATAGTATTAAATCTTATATAGGTTTTGCCTAATGTTATATAAGAAACTGCTAGCCCTAAAGTATTACTAGAACAATGCTCTGTAAATATGTTATGTGAACAATCTTTCCCAAAAGTGTTTGTGTAGCACACATCTCCTAAAGTGTTATTATAACAATCTGTTTCAAATGAATTTGTGTGGATTGTACTTCCGAAACTACAAATGTTATTAAGCTTGTACCCTTCCGTTGTGCTATATAATGGTTTAATTATGTTCCGATTTACATAAGTACTAGTCATAGATGCATCCCAGGTTTCTGTAGCAGTTTCAGTGATTGTACTACTAAATGTATAGCAAGCTACCCCAATAGCGTCAGAATTTATGGTGCTAAATAACCCAGTACTAGAATCATAAGACCTATAAAACTATATGTTTTTAAAATCATAAGGGATTTCATTACCCTTCTCATCTTTCATATAGTAAATCACACCCTTGCCGTTGTTAGCATCAGCCCAAGCGAAGCGAGCAGTATCATTGTCAAAATTGTATTTTAATTCCCATGATTCTAATTTAGAATTGGAGAAATACTCATTTGTATCTCTCTCAGACTAACAAGCATATGCAGTTTCATTTAAGGTTGATTCATTGTCTGCCCTTACTATTACATCAAATGGATGACCTGCTGACGTAGTGCCGCCAGTAGTAGTAGTGCAGTCGTAGTCCGTGATGCGATACCAAGTTCCTGGAATTAATTTACTATTATCTTTTATATCTTTCAGATCTTCCCAAGTAATACTAACAGATCCAGCTTTTACCTCAGAATTGATTTCTTCCTAGGTTTTACCTAGCTTATTATCAATCATATCTTTAGCATTATATATTGGAATTTTAGTATTATTTTCTAAGTAATTATTTATTTTTAATCCCATATTATGTAAGTGTTATAGTAATACTTGATCCTAAGTCTTGTGTCTAAAAAATATGATACGTATAGTTATCTTTATAAGCTATAGTAGTGCCAACATCATTCAGAACTCCTGCTAGACCTGTAGAAGCATCTACCCAATCATAAGTACTTTTATTCCAAGAGTCTGGAATAAACACATATGTTACTCCTTTTGGCACAGTAATATCAAACTTACTAAAGTTTTTCATATAATATATATGTTTATATCCAGAAAGTCCTGCACTTGATGGTTTATTTCCGCTAAAGCCAGAAATCTCGCTAGCTATAAAAATATCTCTTGTTCTAATGAAAGACGCCGAAACATCTGATTTAGAAGTTGTTCCATCCGTAATATTTGTAATCTTCCAACTACCTTCATCTGTAGTTCCTAAGTCAATTCCTTCAATAGTAGTTGTACTATCAATGGTTCGCTCCTTAATTCCCGTTCCACTTATTTTTGCCGAATTTTCTCCAGTACCATTACTTAAAGTAAAGGTAGCCTGTATAGTTGCAGAGGTATCATACTCAGCACTTGTACTTGATAGATTAATGGAAGCAGAAATTGGAGTATATGAATGCTTTTGCAATTTCCCAGTAGAATCCAATGTAATATAATAAGTAGTCCCAGCTATAGTTAAATCTATCGAAGAGTCTGGAAGCACATCTTGTTTATTACTAACATCAGTTTCTACATTATTTACTATGGTCTCCATTGTTTGCACCTTCTCTTCTATTTCAGCAACGTCTTCTGATTGAATTATGCCTAAGTTCTTTCGGGCTAATCCTCTTTCATAATTTGATTTAAACTCCGAAAGATAATTATCTCTAAGTAAAATTTGAGGAGGTGCAGGTATTATTGTTGAATGCATAATTTATTAATTCGTCTTTAAACCAAGTTAAATTTTTATTTCCTCTTACATGAACACCTTGTGGAAGTTCTCCTTTCTCAATATGTCTATCAAAAGATCTAGTAGACATGTTCAGATATTCAGAGGCTTCTGTTTTGTTCATTTCTATATGTATAATACTTGTGGCTAAATCTAACAATTCGTCATTAGTTAAACCACAAGTATTATTTTCTATATTATCTGCTGACTCTCTTAAGAATTTAGCAATGATTTTATGCAAATCCATAAAATTCCTCCTACTAGCATTCCACAAAAGTCTGCTCCTAAATCTGCCCAACACCAATGATTTCCAACTGCTTTACTATCCCCATATTCTTTGCCTAAAGCAAGTCCTAATGCAAATAGAGGATGGATAAGTGATGCCAATAGACAGACTATAAAATGATATAGTTTATCTTTTGCAAATAAGTTCTCCATAATAAATTTTCCTTACTAATAAAGTTAATAAAACAATTCCTAATACAAACATAATTAATCTGAATGGGAAAAGTGCTATTCCAAACCCAAATTCCCTTTGATATATAATACAAGTATATACTAAAAATCCGTGAGTTAAAACTAACCTATATAGAAAACAAAATTTCAAAAGATAAGATGTAATAAATAATATAATAAACCCGATAAGCGAATGCCCACAAATGTATTCAAAAACCCAAGTGCCAATTCCATTTAGTAGTAATCCACAATGCAATGTCATTACCACATCACCAAGGATAATTAGATACATTACCAGATTAATTATAAGCTTGAACAATCCTATGTTCATAAAACATTTAAAATTACATCTATAACTTCATCATCTTCTACGGTTTCTTCAACAATGTCTAATTCATTATACAAAGTATTTACTGCATTAGTAGAAGATACCTCTTCATCATTATAATCGGTAGTATCATTTTTTAATGAATGCTAAGTATTAATTTCTAATAGCATTGTATCTGATTCCTCATAGGTTGTATCGTAAATATAATTTTCATTATATTCTACCTCTTCTCCAGTATTATCTAGATATACAGGTTTAATGGGTTTAAATCCTAGCTATAAATAATGTTTTTTCTAAGGATTAAAAACTATTATCCCACTATCTAAATGAAGCCCACCGTTTACTAGTGTTGGCTCTACTATATGTCCATCAACTAATTTTCCGTATTCCATAATTAATCATTTCCTACTGTAAATGTTCCCGTTCCAAGATTAGGGTAAAATCTATCGTTTACCTTATCCCACATTCCAACTACTCCATTATATTTACAAGGGTACATATTTCTAATAAGCACTCCACCTTTTGCTATTCTAAAGTTATAGCATATAGCATTGGCATAGTAATATCCATTGCTTCTACTGAATAAGCGCATTGTCTCTATTTCATCAAATGCAGTATAAGCAGATGCGGATGCATAATACAAAGTAGCGTCCGTACTGCTTAAACTTACATAGCTATCTTTAATGTTCATTTCAAAGGTTAACTTTTTTCCTAATAATGAAGCAACACCAACTCCAGATGTTTCCCAACTAGAGTTAATATGGGAAAAAGCATACTAATTATTTCCGTTCTGGTATACCTCTATAGTTCCGTCTGTACATGTTTCTCCTGCATAAATAGAGAATAAGCGTTGCTGCTTTGAACTTTCTAATACTGAACCTATATATGTTATATCTAAATCATCACTTCCAAAAACACCAACGTCAATATAGCTAGCTCCATCAGACTTAATCCAATCATAGAACTCTAGATCTTTATACACAAAGGTAACAAAAGCAGCATTCCGTTCTCCTGGGTTTCCTGTAATTCCGACAAATGATTTATCTCTACCATCAATACAGTGCTATGCAATATCAGTATCATTCCATGTCCATGCATTGGTGGTCGCTCTCATTGTGCTTGATATTTCTTCGCAACAATTTATGCCAAAAGTTGGAAGCTAACCTGTGCTTGCACTGGGCTTATTAGGAAATATATTAGAAAATAATGTCTAAAAATATGGGTACTTATTCATAAAATAATATCCATGATATGAATCTATAACATACCAGTTTAGACTTAAGGCATTTAGCACTTTAGCTTTATAGAAGCAAGGATAATCTTTAGGATAATTTTTAAACCCATACGTAGAATCATCTAAATCCATTAAATGGGCTATTCTTTTAGCATCTTGATGCACGTCGTTATCAACATACTTTTCAGTCTAATCCCAAGAACTTGAAATATTAAATAAATTAGTATCTGGGCACTATCTTATATTTAACCCTGAAGTAAATGGATACCACCAATCACACCAATCATCCTCATAGCTAGCTGGGCTATATGTAGTAAATGCACTTAGTACATTTCCAGATATTCCTACCTATGTCTTGCTATGTCCCGATGTAGGACAGTCAATATTTAGAAGAGTATACCTAGCAGTATCTTCATGAATTACAAGACTCTTGTAGTTTCTGATTGTGTCATAAGTAGGCCTTGTAAAAGTACTGCCATCATAAACCATTCCAACTTTTGTAATAGAACTATTGGAATCATTAAAAGTCTACTCATATCTTAAACCAGTTACACTATTATTAAATCCGTATATTCCCCAAAGATTATTCAGTATTACCTTTTCTATATCATCATCAGATAAGTTACTTTCATCTATTGAAAATGCATTTAATAAATTAGATGCTCCTGATATCCAAGGGCAGTTATAAAACATTCCTCTAGTAGCAATAGTATATTGAGATGTTTCAAAGGTAGGCTCTACTAAAACAGTACCATCAGTGTAATCAGTATAAAAGTAATGAATGGTTTTTTCTGGCAATGAAGTAGTCCCATCATACATATGTGCTGCCGTTAATATTTTTCCAGAATAAGTTAGATTATTAAAAATAGGAATTATATTTAATGGAGCTTCAGTCATACTTGAACAATTATAAAATATTCTATCTACATTAATATAAGTAGCTCCAGAATAAATACTATTGTTAAAAAAGTCAGACTCAACTCCTATTAAGCTTGAACAATTTTGAAACAAGTGAGGTAGTTTGGTAACCTTGCAATCTCTAAATAAATCTGCTGATATAGGATAAATAGTAGAGTCCCCAGATTTGGTGCATCCTTTTAAACTAGTACAGCCACTAAACATTCCTGCTACATTTGCCAATGCTGTGCATCCTTCACACATATCTTCAGGAATTGTTTCTAGGGTTGTTATATCTCCAAATACTGAAGATAGAGAAGTCACTGCAGTATTATTCTTAAAACATCCCGCTTCAACTTTTGTTATTTTAGTATTACTAAAACATCCCGAAAAACTAGATGCCTTCGGAGAACCAGCAAAAAACCCTTCAGGCAAAGTTCCTGTTAGATTATAGCAATAGTTAAAACAATTGTTATAATTTGTAGCATTACTAGCACCATCAAATAAAGAAACTTTTTTATCATAATCATAAGGCAGAGCTGTCAATCCATAACACTATCTAAATGCGTAGTTAAACGTAGTTACAGCAGCAAATCCTGACACATCTGAACTTACCACAGGAATGTCTGTTAAGTTTGTAACTTGATTAAATGCATTATTAAATGATGTGCTATTTAAGTTACCCCATGCCAGAACCTTCATATTAGAAATGTTAGTGTTTGCATATTTATAAGCAAGTGTATCTCCATTTTCATCTTCATAAAAGCTAGATGATGAATCCCGTGGATAGAAATTTTCTGAAGATTCTGCATCAAACCTAAGATTTTTAATAGTTCCTGTAATTGAAATTGTATATGTCCTTGCTTCATCTACTTCTGGGTAGGTAAAGTACACAGCATTTCCATTAGGACAATCAGTAGCAAAGCAATCCTAAGACTTAGAAAATGTAAACTCAGTATCTTCAGTTGAATAGCCTTCATCTTGCTGTGTCAACCCTTCTACGTCCCAATTAATTGTGTAAGCACTACTATATGTGTAAGCATAACTTGTTTCATTGTCCCAAACTTCTTCTTTTACAGAATCATATAAATTAGGTGTTAGGTACATTAACAATGTTCTAATCACATAATAACTATTTGTCCATATAATATCACTAGCAGGAACAAACAAAGTCCTTCTCCAATTGGGGTTAGTAGATGTTTGTGTTGGATCAATTGTTATCTAAAATACAAAAGATTTTGTCGCCTCTGATTTTTCAATCTTATTAGCATAACTCTACCATGATTCAAAGGTCGTGTCCGAACTTGATAAGGGATATACATCATAGCCACAATTAGCTTTAGTATATCCTATACTTCTTAGAGTATTTGCTAAATTTAACTTAATAGCTTTTATTGAGTTGCCTGCTGCTTTCCATTTATCTGGTAATGGCGAAGTTTCTTTATCATATTCTATTGTTCCATAATCTGTATATTCTGTATTAGTAATAACTTCTAAATCACTAACTGTTTGTACAGAAGCTCCTAAGAGTAGGCTATTTATACTTTCCCATGTTTCATAACTATCCGTCCCTTGTGTCCAATCTTCTTCGCCAAGATTTCGCCAAGGTTTAACGGATAGTCCTATATTGTGCATTGCAGTCTAAATCAGTTTTTTACCTTCCAAAAAATGATTAGCTGCTTTTTCAAATTTTGTTATACTCATACATATTCTTTGCTAGAATCCAACATATCATCAGCAACACTTGCTGCATCAAATAAATCAGAAAATAAATGTTCTACATCAGTATACGAGCCATCGTCTTGCTCAACTTTCTAAACCCATCGTATCTCTGGGGAAACTAAATTAATGCGCTTTTGGACAGGCTAAATAGTAATACTATGGTTACTTCCAGAAGCCAGTTTAAGTTCACTATTTTTAGCATTTTCTCCATTAATAATAAACTATTCAGTAGTATCAAGTGGCTTAATTACATCTGTATATACAAAAGGCATCTTAACATAGTTGAGATCTCTCTATGTATCCATTTTTATAAGCCAAGCATCTTGATAACTATTAACAATCGAAGCATTGTGTATACTTATATTCTAAGAGTCATGGAGAACTGCTCCTGAAAACTTAAAAGGTCCAGTTAACTACCAACACTCATCAGCATTATCGATATCTAACCGATTATACTTACTGTGTATATTAAAATCGTTACAATCCAAATTCATTGTCCCATCAGAGACTAATGTGACACCACCCTTACCATTCAGGTATACCGAACCGTCAGCTGTTAAATTAGCACCTGACTAATGAAGATTTAATGCAGCAGCTGCTCCGTATACATTCTATAGAGATAATCCCGATTTTGTAAGACTTAATCCATTTCCTGATGAAGAATCTTTAAGATAAATAGATCCATCTTTCTAATCAATGTATCCAGTTTCTGCACCTTCATGCATAAACCTTATACCAGTATCTTCAGCTCCAATATACATTTTTTCGGTAAAGGTTTTCTACCCGCCAATAGTTTCATTTCCTGTAGTATGGACAACATCATCATCATCAGCCTTATCATTTAAAGCCTTGGTGACTATTTTATTCTATACTGGATTAACGCTAGTAGTAGATAGGGCAGAATCAGTGTCAGTTTTACTTAAAGTGTTATTTATTACAGTTGCAACATCAGTAGCTTCAGATGCATTAGTCCCATTGTAACCTCCTACATTAAGAATGTATTTCTTACCATCGAATAATGTTTCCTCTGTATTCTTGCGGGCAGTATTAGTACCTAAACCTATTGAATGCAATGTTCCATAAGTGGTAACTGTCCCGCTATCATCGGTTACATTTTGTGTGCTAAGATTATATGTGCCTTGAGCATGCTCTCCTGCATTTGTTGTTTGTGTACATATCCCTTCAGCATGAGAACCAGCACCAGTTGCACTAGAAGACATACCTTCAGCGTGTGCTGCTTCTGCCGACGCAGAAGTTGCTTCTCCTTCAGCATGAGTATACTTAGCCGATGCCGTTGTGTTGCCACCTTCAGCATGTGATGTCTATCCTGTTGCCTGTGCACCAGCACCCTCAGAGTGGGAAGCATACCCAGAAGCTGTTGTAGAAGCCCCTTCTGCGTGTGCTCCTACTGACTAGGCATTAGTCCTCACTCCTTCTGCATGTGTTGCTTCTCCTGATGCTGTGGTACCTTCTCCTTCTGCATGTGCATAATTTCCAGTAGATGTTCCAGCACCCTCAGAGTGGGAAGCATACCCAGAAGCTCGTGAGGCACCTTCAGCATGTGATATCTATCCTGTTGCCTGTGCACCAGCACCCTCAGCATGTGCATAATATTCAGAAGCTATTGTAGAAACCCCTTCTGCGTGTGATGATTGTCCACTTGCTGTTGTATTCATACCCTCCGCATGTGATCCTATACCAGAAGCTTTTGTACTATAACCTTCAGCAAAAGCAAATTCACCTGCATCTGTAGCTTCTGGAGTCTTATAACCTCCAGAACTTGTTTTAGTTATATAGGCTGGGTTATTACTAATACTAGCAATGCCATTAGTAACCACAGATGTTCCATCCACAAAAATATCTTTTACATACTTTTTGGTAGCAGTTTCTAAGTTAGTTAATTCATCTTCTTCATTATATTTTATAAAATCTGTCCCATCCCCATATTTATATGTATTCCAAGAATAACTTGACTTAGTGGATAATTCTCCCCATGCATAATAATCTCCAGGTTCAGTTTCTGAGGTGGCACCCATATTACATTTTGCCCAATATAAGTTGCTAGCATAGATATAAGGATGGTCACCTATTGGTTTAGTTGTAGACACTGGGCGTATAGGCTGTCCTACTCTTTTATCTGTAGATTCTATTCCTATATTAGTTGAACTGGCACACATATTATATGCTGAGGACTTATCATCTGTTTCATTAGCCCACACACAAGCATAAGAGGTTTCATTATATATGTTATTATCCTACTTGTATCCTGACAACGGGAAGAAAAGATAATCGTCATCAATAGAAACTTTTAAACCAGCAACACTATCTACAGTAGTCCAACTATGTGTGTAAGTACCAAGTAAATCGCTAAGTTCAGTATAAGTAGGTATTCTCCAGTTTCCACCCCATAAGTAATTAGCAACATCATCAGTATCTCCTAGAGTATCAATTATCTAGTAGCCTTCTATTAGCTTGTTAGAATCTTGAATCTGCTAACTTGTTATAGGGTATTCTTGATTTTCTATTTTTAATTTATTAATATATTTATTCATAACCTGTATAATTAAAAAATCTTACTACTTTAAGAATAATATCCAAAAGCAGTAAGATTTAAATTATGAAATCATATTGTTAGATTTAGACATACTCCTGCTTTAGATTGGTAGGATTTTGTATATCATCAAAAATTAAGTGATAATGTATATTCACCATCAGAATCTGATGTAATACCTTCTGATGACATTCCTATTACTTCCCATTTGCTGTTAACATATAAATATTCAATATAGTAAGTAGCATCAGTGGAAGGTTTACATAAATAAATCTAATCTAGTTTAATATTTTCTGTTGGTAATGTTTCAACTACAGTATATATCTAACCCTTGCCCTTTGGTACATATTCATTCCCATTTATAAATAAAGATCTAGTATCAGTAGCAAAATAAAACTATCCGACTGTATTTTTATAATTAGAAGCAAGCCCAAAGGCAAAAGTAGCAGGCCCTTCTGTAGGAGTCTATTCTTGTAAAGAGTCCTCGTAGCTAGATGCCATACTAGTGTCAGAAGAACCAAATACAGCACTTTGTAAATCGTATGACATATCTTATATAATTATTTTACTAATGCCGAATATAGATAACAAAGATAGTCATCATCGGATAACTCTCTCTTATCCACAATTAAATCTATTGTAACCGAGTTAGTTACTTTGCCACAGATAGCTTCGAATGTTTTCTCAGCTAACCTAACTGGCTCAAAGTCAATCTCTTCTTCAGTTAAACTCTTTCTGAAATTCTAGATTCTCTAATTATGTTTAATAATATCTGTTGCAGAATCTAAATTTTCAGTTTTTAATAATTCCTCAAATTCCTCTTTTAAAGAGTCGTAAAGAACACTACCTTTTACCTTAGCACGTACTATATTGGCACGTTCCTTTCCAGATATTCCAGTAGTGTTCTTTAGAGCATCCAAAAGTGAATATTGATATATAAATTCACTTTTTAGCATTATTACTCACTAGTTATTTCTTTCCAAGTCAACTCACTGGTAAGTTTTGCAATATTAGTTTCGTTGCCAGAAACTCTAGTCTCAATATCACCTCTATTTATGATAACTAATTTTGAGCCAGTCCAGCGATATTGGTTATTATCATCATCTATGTAGATTTTTCCGGCTTCTGCCTCAGTTGTAACTTTATGATCGGTAAAATCATATTCGTAAACATTAGTTGTGTTTCCCTTTGAATCAGTTACATATAATTCCTGAACATATTTATATGTAGTAGTGCCTGACTTTGTAGTTGCTTCTACAAATGTAGCAAGAGGATCAGACTCTTTCAAATCTGCTGAACTATCATATGAAGACATAGTCACATCAATCACATCGTCTACATAAGAAGGTAATGCTGATGCTTTAATGACTGTTTTATATGTGTTTATTGTGTATGAGTAATACTCTGGATCGTCTTCAATGTTTTTCTTGAAGTCTTCTTCGTTATCTTCACCACCATCTGCAACATAAATATCGTACTAATCTGCTGTATAGTATTTAGTTTCAGTTGATGCTACTTCAAATAAATTGTCATTTTTCGCTAATTCGGATAATGCCTTTGGTGTTAAAGAGCTTGAGCCAGAGCCAGAGCCACCTACTTGCTTCCAGTCTGAAGTAGTACTTGCTCTAGCATGTGATGTGGCAGATTCTGGAGTAGTAACATTTACACACTAATATAAAGATTTGGTGCTTGTAACAGCAACTAACATGCCCACATACGCATAGTCGATCTCTAATAAGTCACCTACTTTCTCTACTACATCTCTAGTATCAAAAGGTTTTGCTATAGAAAAGTCGTAAACAAATCCTAATTTATTATTTGAGTTTGATGAGTATTGTTTTGCCATTATTTCTTAGTAATTTTAAGGGTTATTTTAAACTTACCTTCAACATTAATATCAGAAGTATCAAAAGAATAAGAAATTACATTATAATTATCATTATTAGCATCTGTAAATGTTTTTTGACTTTCTGAAACAGTAAGCTTCTATATCTTAGCTGTCAAATCTAAATCATTCTCAAATTCTTTGGTTTGTGCGTTATACTTAGTAGATGACATTGCTACTGTATATCCATTCGCATAAGCATCCGGTAATTCTACCGATACTGTTCCTAAATCTCCAAAATTATGATCCGATGTAGTTTCTGAATCAGTTTCTACATTATAAGAAAGTGAAGTAGCATAACCACTTGATTCTGAACTACTCAAATAACCATCCGAGCGTGCCCACAGGTCATTTGTTTGCGCTCCATTTTTACCTCCTTTATAAACACCATACACTGTGGCTGAGGTTGCTGACAATGACTTAGTTTCTGTGCCTGTTGCCTTTGGCGCAACAGTACTGCTACCACCTCTACTTTTATATAAATAAGTTCCGTTATAAAGTGAATCGGCACTAGGACCTGTCACAGTATAAGTAGTAGCTTCTGTGCTTCTAGTGTATTGTGCAAATTCTGCAATAAAATTAGTAGTTGCAGTTCCGTCTTTACTTAAACTAGTTGTAACAGTAGGTGCTGTTGCAGTATAATTTCCAGAACTATAAGCATCACCATTTTTCACAAATTTGTAAGTAGAGCCCGATTGTGAGGTTGCACTTGCATTTGCAATAGTTTCACCTACTTCATAATATGCATTCGCATTGCTAATAGTATAAGTTGGCAGATTACCAGCCTAAGCTTCCTCTTCTGGGAATAGAATTGCATCTATTACTTGTCCTAATGTTTTCGATTTTAAGTCTCCAGCTGATGTTCCTTTTTCAATCCCACCTACTGTATTGAGTGCTGTCACTTCATCAGCAACTTCGGGGAGATAGCTTCCGTACTCTACGTCGTTCGTCCAGATTGTTCCAGAATCTTTAGCAAAGATAATATCTTTCTTTGCATTGCTATCAGACTGTGCCTATTGAGCTACGGAGCGTGTACCAAGCAAGAAATCAATACCAGCTGTGTTATTAACTGTATTTCCGTCTAAATCTTTGTATGTATAAGCCATGTTTAATTAGTTTTTTTCAATTGTTTTCCAAATAATCTATACATCTCTTTCTATAATATCTTCTTCTGCCTGTCTAACAATTTCTTCTTTTAGTGCATCCATTCCAAGATTATTTCTAGCTTTTGCTTTTTCATAATCAGTCTATAATTCTGAAAATAATTTCTTTACAGCAAAATGCTATTCTTTTTGTGGAATAGTTTTATTCTAAGACCTTTTAATATAGAAGTCAGCATCACATGTAGCAGAAGTAATAATCTTCGGTTTGTTTTTAACATTACTCATAGCTAGTTAATTTTTCAAAAATAGCAATTGGAGCATCTAACTAACAAAAACTTTCTATAAGAGAAATCTTAGCCAAGATATGCTAATAGTTATCAACGTACCCAACATTCATTCTTTTAATAAGTTTGTAGTAGTCTGTTATTACCTAATCTTTAGTGTCTTGCAGAACATCCACAGCTAGATCCTCCTTCGTTTGAATTATCATTACAAAAATCATTACACCCTTGGAATTGTTCAATAACACGTTGTGCTTCTTGGAAATTTCCTTTTTCCAATAAATAAATAATAACATGCTTAGTCATCCATAATAAATCTCTTTTTAGAATTAAATCTGATAAAGTTGATTTATTACATTTAGCGGGGCAATATTCATGTAATAACTTAGAATTTATTTTAAATAGACAGGTATCTAGTTTACACATATTAAATGTAGTTTCTAGTATCCCTGCTGTGCTATATGCTATAGGATTTTCTGGATCAAACTTCTCAAATGCATCCTCAAGTGATATTTTTGTATAAGTTTGGTCGGAATAGCTATAGACGTTAATCCCATCACATACATAGACTTCACTATAAATTTCTGTTGGATCTTCTTCAAAAGCTGCAATGTACTTATCTACCCAATCTTTAGTAGGAATAATTAAATGCACTACTTGATATTCTCCATCTACATCTAACTAAAATTTAGCAGAATCAGGAACATTGTAAACGTCTTCTCCAATAGTTTCCTGAACATGCTAACTAATAATAACATCCTTTAATACTTTCTCTTCATTAGCATCGACTTTATAAAGAGCATTAATTACATAAGTATCTAAGAATGTAAACTCACCAGGCTCTGCTGAAATTTCTTCTGAATAAGCCTCGTTCGCTAATTCTAATCCAGTAACTTCTATTTCACAGATTTGGCTTTTACTTATCTCTATTTCTGCGTTCATAGTTAAATTTTATTAACTTAATAAGTATAGAATAATATTTTTAGATTTCAAAGTTACTCGTTTTTAATCTCATCGTTGTATGGATTCCCATCTCTTAACTACATAACTTCAATCTAAGTACGTTTAGTATCATTTTCAGCTTTATTAAGTTTAAAGTCTCTTTCTGTCTTAGCATTATAAGAATCTATCTTATATTGCATGTTGATTTTCTCGGTTTCGAGTTTGAGTTTTTGCTCATTAAGAGACTCTAACTTTTGCTAAGTCTACTATAACTATTGCTATGCTTGCTATAATTGTTGTTGTAATTGTTGCCCTTGCTATTGTAGTTGCTGTATCTGATTGTTCTTTTCTTCTTGCTTTTTCATAGAAGTTCTAACTTTATTTTTCAAGTCAGTGAGGCTTTTAGTAGTCATCGCTTCAAAAATAATGTCAGGAGTAACAGAACCACTTTTTATAAAATCTGGAATAATCTATTTTAGATATTCTAAGTCTTTTATAATAGTTGTACTTGTAGTAACCTGAATATCATAATCACTAATCGTAAAATATTCAGGAAGAGCTGTAAATATTTTCTGCCTCTTATCTCCCAAAATTAATGTTCCTGTTATTCCATTTTTATAAACTTCTTTAGCACAATTTAAGCAATCCATTAAAATCTCTGTAACCACTAAATCCATCTATTGATAATACTATTTAGTAATTATAAATGAGTTGTTCTATCCTATTCTGATATTAGTAACAGCATCATGGGCTTCTATACCATTTAGACGTTCTCTGAATACCCCGGTAATTGAAGATACGGTTTCTTCAATAGATTGGATTGCTACCTAAATAGCTTGAATTGCATTGCCTTTGACAGTATCATCATATCCATTAAAAATGGTATTCATAGGAGCTTGCCCAGTAGATAATCTACCTTCTTGGGTAGAGTCAATAAGAGCTACACCAGTTTTTTTGTATGCCATGAATTTCTTAATTCTTTCTACTGGCTCAGAGCCTAACCATGTTGGGAGTAGTGAAATGTCTACAATATCTCCAACGCTGCCGCTATTAGCTATTAAGTTGTCTCTAAAGTAATGCAAGCAATCATATTTATCTTGTAGCACAGCACAAGCAAGTACCATTGAATAAGGAGTTCCACTTCTGTTGGTAAAGAATACTCCGTTTAAAGACAATGAACAATATGTAGGGTCGTCCTGAGATCTAGTTACTGTTTTATTTATTCCTTTAAGAATGTATATCTCCTACCCAATTCGTATAGTCTCGTATCTTTGCATTACAAAGTTTTCATCGGTATCAAGCCATTCTACTTCATAAACTGGAATGAGTTTCTCTCTATAGGAATTATACTAATTGTATTCAGGGAAACCTGGTTCATAATCTAAATCTGCAAGTACTCCATTATTGTGCACCCCTGTGTCTGCAATATTGCGCACATAATAGCTACCATAATCGTCAGATAGATTTTTCCATTCATCTTGAATAGTTTTTCTATCTTTTTTAGATAATTCTTTTCCATATTTATTAAGTATCTAGCTCTTACTATACCAATGTCTCGTCACTGCTCTATAAGAATCTTTGATATAAGGAGAATCTGGATTTCTATCTATAAAAGCATTTAATGGACTAATTACCTCAATACTAACATTCTTTCCAGACTAGGTAGGTCTTACTTTATAGAAGCACCACCCTGTTACAAGAATGTCAACTAATAGTTGCCTTAGTTTAGTCATTAAATCTGTGTTTCTAGATTGCATAACATATTCAACAACATTCTAAGCCGCAACTTCATATTCAGATATGAAGTTAATATTCAGATCATCAATTACTTTCTAAAGCTAATCTTGAATACTAACATCTTCCATTTGTCCATTATTAATGAATTTAAGTATCTAACTTTTTAACTATCCATTTAAATACTTATGTACTTCTTCATTAATTTTAAGCTGCTTCTCTCTAAACATATTGTTTATAGTTCCAACATCTTTACAGGTAACTTTTGGGATTATAGGGGTTCCAAGATATTCTCCTACTAAAGCATCCACATGCTTTTTAATTAAAGGAATAAATTCTACAGATGTAGGGCTTCCTATTCCAAAGTTTTCTTCAAGATATTTAAACTATTCTGGATCACGCTTACCGTTGTAGTAATTGTAAGCCTTTTTTAGATCGTATTTCGGATAAACTAATTCAGTAATAATCCTATTAGTTTCTTCTATTAGTTCATCTTTCGTCATAAAAATCAAATTTATATCCTGTATAATATTCTGTCGTATGCAGATGCCTCTTTCTGAGTTCTTCCTCCATGAATTTTAAAAATTCTTCCCAAGGTAATTCAGCTGCTATATGAAGAGGCTTTTCTATAGTATCCAATCCAAGGATTACTTCATATCCACAGGGCTACATAGGTTTACACATTAGCTTACCTATGTAGCATTCCCCATAGACTTTAATAATAAGATCTCGGATCGCTTGTTCTAACGTATTGTCCATAGTTTGGGTAAAAAGATTCTTCTGTCCACTATGCCTATCTCTAAGTTGTGTTAGGAATTATTCCGTAACGTTTAATTCCTCTCTCATCTGTGTAGTATCCAAGATGATTAGTCACAACTTCTGGAGGAGTGTTTTGCTTAGGAGTTTTGCTTGTGATGTTATATTCTTCATCAGCTAGGCAAGCCATCCCAAAAGCAGCAACATAGTCAAACTTTCTTTTATTTTCATCTGAATATGTATTTAACTCTTCTAAAACATCTTCAAACCATAAGTCATCACAATAATCATCAGTAAAATCTTTTATTAAATCAGTCTAGTGATTAATTATTGCTGGAGTAGCCGGAGTTCCTACGGTACTTGATTTTCGTTTGCCTAAATCAGCATAGGTAGAAGCTGGTCTGCTCATAAACCACTGGTAGAGATGTTTTTCTTTAGCCCATGTTAGCATAGATAATCTGGATGCCTCAATATTAGCTTTGGCGTTATAATAAATCATCAATCCCATAGCAATTTTATATGCATCCTTTTCGCTATATGGTCTGTCCTTGTAAGTAGCAACTATTTGCGGGCCTCTTAGTCCATAAGCTCTTCTATATATCACAATCGCAAAATCAGAAGCGTCTTTGGTGTATTCAGATGTTTGGCTTTTTCCAATATCAATACCATCAATACCAGCTACATACAAATTATGAAGCTTTTCCTGATCGTCATTTAGAGTCCACACTGGATGCTCTAGTATCCTTACTTTTCCATGTGGACTAGGAATCCAATTAGAACCTACTACTGTACCTTTTCCATCAGTAATAAGATTAAAACTTCCTGTTTGTATTTCTGGACATTCATGTAATGCCCTTATTCTTGTTAGCTACTATACTATATTTACTTTATTAAATTTGTTATCACCTTCTTGTGAGAAGGCTTCCTCCGCTGTATAACAATACTCTGCTATATACGTTAGCAAGGCTTTCTAATCAGAGGCTTTGTTTGCTCTTTGTTTATCGTAGTATGCTTTACCTTTTTCTGGATCAGTGTAACCTCTTGAATCTATACAATCAGGAGTATTAACTACATTAAATGCAGGGATAAACATTCCAGTAAGAACATAATCATTTGTTGAAGTGTAATTATGCCTAAAGGGTAAAACATCATAGACAATAGGCTGTTCGTACATTAGTCTAAGGCCCTCAAGGTTTGGTCCTGAGTCACCACCAGTACCTCCACCTACTTTAATTCCGAATTTATTACCTGTAATACCTACTAGTGCATCTCCTTGTAGAAAAGCTTTAGTAGATTGAGGCCAGGAATTATGGCACACTATGAAATCATCTAATAAAAATAGTTGATTTCCATCAAGTGAAAAACCATAAAATTCTCCTTTACCAACAGGTTCTATTTTAAAAGTACTAGCAAGTCTATCTAATGAAGATTTATAATTTTTTCCTCTATCAGTAGATTGTTTTCTCGGAATTTTAGTAGGAATTTCTTCATGCCCGAACAAAATTCTTAATCTATACTATAATATGCCGCCTTTAATTTCTCTACCATTTAGAATTCTAGGTTTTGATATTCTAGTACTTAAAGAAATACGCATTCCTAAAATTCTACAAATAAGTGCAGCACTATCTATTATAGATTTATGATTTTCATATTGGGTTATTTCTACTACATGTAGGTCATCTTGATAAGTTCCATTAGAATCTATAATCCCAGCTAAAACATTCAATAAGACCTTGCGATCATTATAAATATAACAATCTGGAATATGTTTATTATTTAAAACATTTAGCTGTCTAAGTTTATCGTGAAATTTATTAGTTGTATATTCAGGAGTACTTAAATATATATGTTTACATTTTTTAGTATTAGTGCAATCTTCGATTTTTACTTGATAATTATTATCATTTCCATACTACTTAATATAATCTATAACTTCTTCATATTTCGATGTAAAGCGAGCTTTATCAGCATTTACGTCTCCTATCCAGTATCCAAATATGTAAGGATCTATTGGAACTTCTTGATGTGGAAAACTAATTTTATTGGATTGAATAAGTTTATAACCATCTCCTTTTCGAGGATTACTTTTTACCATTTTATAATAGTCTTTAGCTTTTATTTCAAAAGGCAAATAAGTTTTTCTATAATCCTTTTTCATTCCATATATAATGTGATTAGAATTTACTATCTACACATTTCCATTTTTAGAAGTTATTTTATACATCTAATCAATTCCAGAATGTAATTCAATTACATTTCTGACAGTTCCATCATCCCCCATTAACTAATCTCCTATCTAAATATCTTCAACATTTTTTAAATGTCCATCATATAGTAGAACTTTAGTGCCTGGAGCATGACACCCCAATTCTTCATAGAAAAGCAGGTCTGTACGATCACCTCTTATCTTTCTAGGCTTATCGGCGATGATTCCTTGAATCTAAGACATCCAGCCTTCTTCAATTTTCTGACCTTCTACTATTTTAAAATGAGAAGCCCTTTTTAGCAATTGGGTATCAGATACCTAACGCAACTTAAAGAAGCCTCCATCAGTATGGTCATTTAGAAAATCTAAAGCATTCCAAACTTTGTTTAAAGTTTTTTCTAGGTAGTTATTATCAAATGCAGTTACAACATTAGTAGTGTTGGATATACTATTATAAGAATTAGCTACTAGAGCAGCATCCATTTCTGAAAACATTTTTGTTAACGTAAAGGCTTTTTATCCTTTACTTCTTATAATTTCTTATAAGATCAGCGTACATTTTCAATCTATAACAGATTGTCCCGGACTCTTGGGAGGATTATTACTCTCACTAGCATTCACCTCCTACGCGTTACGGTACTCATTGATTAATTGAGTTACCTCGGTATTAACATAGTGATTTATTTTATTAAATTTCTTCGATTAGAAATATGATTTGTATATAAGGGATAATTATTCTCAATGTATTGTAATTATTGTTCCTTTGTATTCATAATATTTAAAATTTAATAGTGATTAATCACGTTAGCCTTCACCGATTTTTCGGGATTTATAGTCGGCCTTTCATTGTTGACCGACACCTCTGGCTTTCATAAGTACACAATTCTTGCGTAACCGTTTGCATAATTCTAGATAATGGAAATACTTATACTATTCTACAAAAAAGTTAGGAAACGACCTTTGTCTACCACCACCTGCTTTAGATGTTCCTGTAAGAATATCTAGCTAATAGAAATTTAAAAAGAAATAGTGATCTCCAGTAATGGTATAACCATTAACTGTCATTCCGTCTCTGCACCTGCGATATTGAGTGTCCCAAAAGTCATTAAACGCTTTGGTCTTTCGTGGGAATGTGCAGTAATGCCCTGTTCTTAGAAAAGCTTCTCTAGTATCTAAAAACCAATTAGGATCAAAGTCTAAACCACTTTCATTATTAATTGGTTTATATCCAGAAAGTTCATAAGAAAGGTTTGGATCAAAATATTCTATTTCCATAGATAAATCTACATCCCATTCTTTTTTATGAAGCTTTTTCTAGTCTTGTATAATATTTTTTATTTCTTCTTTATAAGCTTCCTCGCTAGTATCCTCTATTATATCTTCTTTTGGCTCTTCGACCTTAACTGTTTTTGTTTTCTTTGAAACCTTCTTAGTTGGAGCTACTGGAGCTTCATTCTATTCCTTAAGCAGCTAATCAATTAGGTCTTGTACTTCTGAGAATTTTTTTCTGCTCTTTGCCATTAGAAACTAGGTGTATAGCCATCCTCAACGTTACCTCTAAGAGATGTAGATTCTGATAATTCTTTCTTAACCTAACTTTCCAGAATTACCAAAGCTTCATGTACCTTATTTAAATTAGATAATTCAGATTGAATATCCTTCATCTTATAAATAGGTTTAAAGTTAATCTCATCACGTTCTTGGGGATCTACGGTTTCAAAATAATTAATACATCTATCAACTGTAATTCGTGCTGCTTGTAGCAATCTAATGCTTCGGTTAGAATCCTACAATTCTTTGAATTTTCTACAAGCTGCTCTAAATAAAGGATCTTCAAATTCCTCTTCAGTCATTTCGGCATCTTTCAGGGCTTCTTCATGCCTGTCTTTAGCAAAGTAATCAGCATAAGGAGAATTCCAGTGTATTGCCAAATAAATATATCTAAATTCCCTAAAAGCTCTTAGTTTATAAATTCCTTTAGGATCTTGTTTGCATTTATTTCTTTCTGCATCCAGAAGAGCTTCAAACTCTTTAACAAGTAAAATTTCTGGAGTATTTAATTCTAGTTGCCCAGTAGCACTATCATATAGAAAAAAGTTATTCATATAATCATTAACATTGGCATTAAACATTTATTAATTCTACCTAGCTCTAGAAGCTCGCTCTGTTCTAAAATTGTTTACTGCTGTAGAAACGCCACCTTGTTTGTAGATTTTACTACCACCACAATTTTTCTTTACCTTCTTCTGCACTTTCATGCACTTAGAGCAAACCTTTCCACCTGCTTTGAAATAAGCCATTTCATAACCTTCTGGGCAAATACCTTGCAGCTTTTTAATATATTGCAACTTTGCACCATGTGCGGCTTTTTGAGAAGCATTAACTTTTTTGATAATCTCAATAGCCTATTCTGCATCCTCATTGCCTTCATCTGCTTTAGCTTGAATGCCTTGTACTAATTGCTGTACAGCCTCTGGCTGTTTCTAAGATAGTTCTTGAAGTTTTTGAATTGTTTCCTCTGCGTTTGAAAGAATTCCATCAATAACTTGATCAATTACTTGTGTTGCCTCATCCATAATTAATTAATTTTTATTAAGTCCTTTGTATTAAAAACTGCTTCTTGGATAACACCTTCTCTGGAAAACCATCGGCATCGAATTCCTTTTAAACTATTATCTGATCTTCCATCCTAATTCCTAAACATAGAAGATTCTTTCCTAACAACAATCATTGTAGGCTTGTTAGGAATGTCCTGACGTAAAGTTACCACTTCGCCAGGTTTGTAAAATACTTTCTCATCTTCTTCCATAATCCATATGTTTTAAAAAGTAAAACAAACAGTTGACTATAAACATAGTCAACTGTATTTTTAATATATTTATTAATCATTGATTCCAAATCGTTCATGTAATCCTTCGTTTATAACCGCACTAACCCTCTGTTCATCTATAATGTGAAAATTCTGCTTATAGAAAGGAATTGGGAATGCAGATTCTTTTTTATACATAATAGTATCTCCAACATGTAAATATTTGCACTCTGGGCCAACCTCCATAATCATAGCCACTTGAATGTAGGATTCTTCCTCCTCCCATTCGCCTGTATCAGTGTTTTTAAAGATTGGGTTGTATCCACCAGTATCCATAATTAATCCAGAAGATTCATCCCGCTTAATCTGCTGAAAAGGATTTTTCTCAAATGGCTTAATAAGAGCATACCTATAAATAGGCATAATTTCTAGATTATTCATACTCTCTTTAAACTTCTCAGAGTACTCATTCAAGAGTTCTTCATTCTTTTCTAATTTAGCATTCATATCTCCAACCTCTTGGTTAAACTTGGTTGTAGCTTGCTGCTTAAGCTGATTATCAATAAGAACTTCATCACCCATGTTCATAATTCTTGCTTCTGACTCAGCACCTAAGATACTGTGTGCAAGATTTTCATTGTCTGTTAAAATTTGATTTTTCATAATACATTTAATTTACCATTTATCAATAGGACATCTTTCATCATCAACTGCTATCTTACTTTTTATAATACATCCACATTTATCGCAGTATTCTCCAAAACCCAAAAGGTGCTTTTTATAAATACAAGATGAACATATTTTATATCTATCTAAACTCTCCTTACTAAAAATATTAAATATATTTTTAAAAGTTCCTTCTATTATATGTAGTATTTTTGTTACCATTTATCAATAGGACAAGAAGCTGCGGCTACTTTTACTTTAGATGCTAATAAGCAACCACATCCATTAACATAGCCAGTCTTTGGCTCAAGGCTTGTTTCATTAGTATCCACATTTAACCATAATTTATTATTGCATAGCCCACCATACTTAAGTGAGAATAAAGGACACTTATAACAAACTTTTAGTCGGATTGATCCAATATCCTGATTATAACCTAGGGCATCTTCTATTTTAATTTCATCCATAATTAATATACTATAGGAGTTACACGTTCATTCATTAATTGCTTTTTAACTTCTCGTTTATAAAACTTCAGCATGCGTTCCACTTCTTTTTCAAGATAAGGAAGATGGTATACCGTCATTTTATCATTATGATCAAAATGAACTAATACTAAATCTTCTATTGTATATCCTGGAAGTTTTTTAAGCATCATCCAAGCATACGTTGATAATTGCATGTTGTAGTGATAATAGTGACAGTCCTGAAGATTATTCAGGGGATATTTCATCATTGTACTTTTTTTAGACTTTGTGTCAAAATAAGATTTAGTCTTTATTTCTTTGTTAGTATTATGAGTAACTATTAAATCACGTGTTATCAAAAAAGTGTGTGTTGGACTATCCACTTCCAAACATTGTGTTGGAACAGTCTCAACTTGCTCAATATGTGATATGGTACATACTCCGCGTGCACAAGGTATAAGCATTCCTTCTTTTAATTCTTCAGTAGTAAGGACGCCTTTTTCTTTAACCACCCAACGATGCTCATGATCTGCAATCACATCTCGTTTAAAAAATCCAGGACATTCGAAAGTTAGTTTATAACAAGGATTATGATGTATCTCGGATTTATGAAGTATTTTAGTTTCACACATGTCTCTATCATACAATATGTCATCCAAAGTTATATCTTTCATCTGCTTGAAGCCTTTAGTAGTAAGAATTTCTGTATCTAAGGCTAACCCTTTCCAGTCTAGTATTATAATGCTTTTTCCCTTGATGATTAACCCATCAATCTGACCAGCAAGTTTAATAGTACCATCTATATCTTCCCAAGATATGAGATATTCTGGATATATTCCATTTTCTAAATCTAGTTCAGTCCTATCTTTAACACATTCAAATTTTCCACCAATCTCATACTTAGATAGTGAAATGTTATGCTTTGTTTTATAGAATGAATTTTCGAGGTCAGCATGTATCTTAGTCCCTCGTTCACAGGATTCCCTATTAGTTATATCCCATTCATCTAAAATATCTTGCTGTGTGGCTAGCCATTCTTTTTCAGATATATCATAAGACTCTAGTAGCTCTTTTCTAAACTTATGAGTTTCTAAAATAGCTTTTTTCTCATTCTTCCAATCATTTGGATCCATTAATCTTTCTAGAGCCTTATACTTAGACCAGAACTCCTTGTCATAAGGTTGCTCAAATTTTCCTATAAGAGTAGTCACACTAATGTATTTGGAATTATTATCTACATTCCAATATTTGTGGGCTAAATCATTATAGGCAACTTTGCCATTTTGTTTATCAATTTTCAAATCCATATAAACATAATTATTAAACATAAAACATAAAACATCACATACATAATAGTATGCACAAAGATAAATTTTGATTTTCCCAATAATAATATTAAATTTGACTTGGCCAAAATATTTAGACTTTTTAAACTTATTTAAATTGCAATTTAACATGATTATAGGATTTTTAAAAAGCGGCAATAAAATACACATTAAAAAATCCCATGAAGGCTCTTTCACGGAGCATTGTGGTGGGAAAGTTACAGATGCCTGTATTTAGTCCGCAAAACAAAGTTCTAATCCAAAACTTAGAAAAAAAGCCATATTTGCAGAGAATGCAAGAAAATGGAAACATTAGTATGGTGGAAGCATAAATGGTGCTCCTTCCAAAAGATAGACAAACAATAGAGGGCAAACAATTCCAGATAAAAAGCAGGAAGAAATTGTTAAAATGAATTAGCGCAGATACCCTGGAATTACAGAAAGGCAAGCTCTTGGGCTAGATTCAGTAAAATTAGATCATCACTACTATAGGATTAATAGAGACGGAAAACTAATCCCTTCTAGACGATATTAGCTTGGTGGAAGCGTTATATACCTACAGCCTGGAGGAGTTTTAACCGAAGCGCAGCAAGCTCAGATTGATAAGCTTCTAGAGTAGGGAAATGTACTAGAAGCGAAGAATCTTGCAAGAATTTTTAAATAGAGAGCAGCTACTGCATAGGCTAGTACTCAGCAAAATCAAGACATGACAGATATTTTCAATATAGAGTAGGACATGAAAAAAGCAGACTCTGGCGGAGGTTTTTTGGATACTTTAAGTAAAGGATTAAGCACTGCAGTCAAAGTAGGTTCAGCTGTTATGGCTAAAAAGAATGCGTCTGACTCCACAGCTGCTTCTACATCTGCTTCTACAGGTGACACTAATGGCGCAGCCGCATCAGCTGGTACTCCTGAAACTACAGCTACAACTACCACAACTCCTGAAGGCACTAAGGTAGAGAATGGACAAACTACTGATACTACTCCTAAAGATGGTGATAAGAAAGTAGACAATGGATCACCTGCTTCTACTGTACCAGAGATTGGGCAGGAAGCTCCAAAAACTGATTCGCCTGCTAGTACATAGAAGTCTATTTAGATCTAGCCTACTAAAAAGAAATTCAACTTTATGAATATATTAGGAGAATCATTAGCCTAGGTTACAGGCAATACTGGTTGGAGCAATTTAGGCAACATGAATTTCTTTGGTGGTGAATCAAAAAAGCACAAGCGAGAAACTCTTTATAATGATAATACATCCACTATTGATAATTGGGGATTAGCTGATTTCCAAAAGAAAAAGATTCTTAACGATATTAATAATGGCGGTTCATACACAGATACAAGTGGAGTCACTTGGATTAAAGATGAATCTGGAAAAATAGTAAAGAAGAAATCAGGTGGTAAAGTTTTTGGGATTCCGTATAGTGATCCTGCTGATGACGCTGGTAAAGTTAATCCTAGAACTAAAAAACTTATCAAACGAAAGGGTATTAAATATAATATAGGAGGACATAAATAATGGCAATGTTTAATAGTTATGATTTAGGAGATACCTCATTAAAAACTACTAGTTTTACTCCTATAGAAACACCAACTTCTAATGTTCCGAAATTACCTACTCAATAGTTAACTCGTAGGTCTGTGCTAACACCTATCCATCATAGCACATCTGCAAGTGGTGATATAACCTCTAGATATGAGGTGTCATCTAATTCTAATTTAGAGAATGCGGTTAACTAGTATTCAGGAATGAAATATGGATTTGGTTCTACAGGTTAGAATGGTAAGATAGACTGTTCTTCTTTTGTTTAGAAAGTAGAAGCTTCTTTAGGTAAAACTGTTCCAAGAACTGCATCATAGCAGAAATCAGCATCCAAAGAAGTAGCATTATAGGATGTTTAGCCTGGAGATTAGTTATATTTAAAAGGAACTTATGGTGGCAAAAATCATATCTCTCATACAGGCATTTTCTTAGGTTGGAATGCTGATGGTACTGCCAGAGTAGCCGAGTCATCTTCTAGTAAAGGTTCTGGAGTACATAATTGGGATTTAAGGAAAGGTTATCATGCTAATCATTTTGCAGGAGCTGGACGATTTGCTAAGAATGGGATGAAGTTCCAAGATGGTGGAGAAATATTAACTACTAATTTTGAAGCAATTACTGTTCCTGAATCTTCCACTCCTTCATTAGCTTATAAGTAGCCGACTGACACAACTCCACAAATGTATGTAACTCATTCTGATTCTAAATCAGACTCCTCTAATTGGTGGGAAAATTATCAGAATTCTACTCCACAATAGGCAGCTTCTGTTGATTCAGTAATTAATAGAATAGTAAAAGGTGGATATGCTACAGATTCTAATTATGGAAACAAGCTAAAACAGATGGTTTCTGATGTTTAGAAACAGACTGGTAGTAATTAGGTTTTTGTTAACAAGAGGCTTCAATCTTACATGAGTAGAGGCTTAGATTAGAATACTGCTTTGGTATATACTGCATAGGATGCTTTAGAATCTGGATATGGGAAACATACATCAGGAGCATTTAATTACGGAGGTATTAAAGGGGCTGGTAAAACAGTGTCTACTACAGAAGAAAAGAATGGAAAGAAATATACTACACAAGCATCCTTTAGAAACTTTGCAAATGATGATGCTTACACCGATTATAAAATAAACTTACTAAACTAGGCAAGATATAATCAAGCCTAAAACAGAAAAGCCCGGCTCTCACGAGTCAGGCTTTTTGCATTAAATAAACAAAAAATAATCATAACTAATAATCATAACTAACAAACCATCCATTTTTAATTGTTAGTATTTTGCATCCATCTAATTTTCCTGGATTCCTATTCGTCTCGAACTTAAATTCAGGAGGGATTGAATTAGAGTATACTCGATATATAAAATTATCAGATTTAACCTCTTCCTCCTTTATAGTTGTTAAATCTCTTATTTTTAAATCTAATTCTTGCATTGTAGCATCTCCTTCCCAGATTATTTCTATATCTGATTCGGATAGTTTCATCTTCTTTAATTTCTTTTGGAGATTTTGAGAAGATAAATATTTGTTATTATATTTGAATATAGCCGCCACTTTCTAAATAAAATGATTCTTTATATTTATTAATAGTATTGATATCTAGTTTATCACATAAGCCTTTATCTATTCTTTGTAAAGCTAACTTAGTCATGCATCCATTAAGTTGTTTTAGTGCATGTCCTGGAATAGTTACATAATAACCTTCTAAATTAGCATATATCTTATGACTAGAGTTCTTATGATGATAATAAAATCCTAATGAGTTTAAAAGTTTAAAGAACTCTTTCGGTTTGTAGATGTGCATATTTTTTGGTGACATATGCACTAGTTGTTTAAATGTTTATTCATAAATTAGTTGGGGCACTAGGAATCGAACCTAGTTCAAAAGTTTTCCTTCACACTCTAAACAGAGATTAGACTATCGCATCCACTTCAAAGAAGTAGTCTTACCATTTAGTCGTTCACGCTGTATTTAAACTTGCGCCTTGTCGTATGCACTTCCAAGTCTATTAGGTAAGATTCTACATAAGGATTATGTATTATCCCTTATGCATCCATTATTTTCCAGTAACTATTAAGCCAAAATTTATCACAATTTCTCAAAAAAGTAGCTCTACAAGTTTTTAATAATTTTGTTTTGCACTCATTATTATCAATAATAGCTTGACAAGCTTCTGCTATACTTCCATAGCGTTGTATTTCGTTCATATCTTTATCATATCTAATTACAAATTTTAGATTCGGTTTAGATAGCCCTAATTCATTTAGGATTTCTTTTACAACAGTTTCTTTAAATCCAAGTTGTTGACAAACTTTTTTTCTACTATGTAATTGTTGATATGCTTCAGATACTAATTGTTTCATATCTTCGGTTATTTCAAAATCTTGTACATAAAGGTCTTTATTTTTAGCTCCATATGTAGAAGTTTGACTATAACAATTAGGACATAAGAATCTTAAATTCTCTAACCTATGATCATTATTTATTCCGTTGATATGATCTAATTCTAAACTTAATTTTTTATTATTCCACTCAGATATTCCGCATATTGCGCACTTATAATCTATTAAGTTATCACGAATAATTCGTTTTCTAACTATGTTTCGATTATGATTATTTTTGGTAAACAGTTTCTCATTTGGAATTTCCAAGGTTTCATTAGTTGCTTTTATAGCAGATTTTCCCTTGAAATCTCCTGAAGATAAATTTAATAAAGTCATTCGTTCCTTAACTTTATTATATCCCCAACTGTTTCCTACTGTAGAATATCCAAGTTTAAATAGAACTTCTTTAATACAAGTACTATTTTTTATAAGAGTTATAAACTCTAAGTCCTCAATTTCAAATATTTTATTAACCATATTATTTATTTTTTTAATTTAAATAATAGGCTAATAGTTACGTTACTGCGAAAATCTATTAAGAGACTCCTGTAATAACCGTTATACTATACCCCAATTTATATCTATAAATTTAATCCTCTATATGACTTTCAGCTTTAAAATCGTGCTACCACTCAGGATGTTCTGCGGTAGAGAGATAATTTAAAGCATCTTCAAACTGCATAAATTCTTGCGTATCAGTTAGATGATTAGTTTCTGCTTCTGAAATTACATTATAAGCATCAGTAATAACTTGGTCTAACCTTTCTTTAAAAGAATGATCAGCTTCTAACTGTACTCCTATTTCAACAGCAATATCATTCTTAAGGCTGGCTAGCCTAGCCATTTCGTTTTGAATTGTTTCTAACACAGCTTGCTTAAATACAAATATATAATTTTTTAAATCTGATAAATCAAGTAAAAAATCTGATTCTACTAATTCACTAAACTCTTTTAGGTCAAATGAATTTCCAAAATTCTCCAAAGCTTTATTATATATGTCTGGATCTAAAGAATCCAGAAATTTATTAAAGTCTTTTACTAATTGAATTTGATCTGGGTTATTTCCCGATACTATTTTAGCTTTATAGGTAATCTTTCCTAAGTCACCGTCAAATTCAAAGTTAACATATTCTGGTTGAGCTTTCATGTATTTCAATTATAGTACAAGATTTTAAATTAAAAAGTTAATTTTTGTTAATTGAATTAAAATACTATCATTAACATGAATATTAAAATTTATTATGAAAAAAGTATTATTGCCTTTAATTGCATTCTTTTGCATCGGATGTAATACATCTGATCAGGTTTCGTATGGGGCTAGAAAGCTTACTAAAACAGAAACCATATTTAATAGAGATATGAATAAAGAGTAGATAGATTCTATTAAAGAGGCTGAACATATTAAATCATTTGATAGCATTCCAATCTTAGACGGTAAAACTGAAACTTGGGGTATGGAATACTATTACATTTGTGATAGCCTGGTATACAGAATCTTATCTAAAGATGACAGATTTAAAGTTACTAAAAGAATTAACAAATGAATTTTGGCTTTATAAAATCAGAATTGGATGGAACAGAACCTGTTTATAAAATTTCGCAAGCTGTTCCAGAAGAATTTCAATATGAATTAAAAGATGTCATAGATTAGGGAGATAGGCCTATTTGTACGGCTTGCTCTGTAGATACGTTCCTAAGCTGGCAATATAATAAAAATTTTGACAAAGAGGAAATTTTTAAAGGTAGCGATGGTACTGAAAATGGTGCCTAGTTTATTAATGTAATGAAATATTTAAATAGTAAAGATTTAATTGATTCTTATGCTGTTGTTCCGTCAGTTGGAGTACTAAAGACTGCTATCTATTTAAATGGGCCTTGTGTTGGTGGGCTAATGGTTAAAAGTATGAACTCCGATTTTTGGAATGGAAACTAGAATTATGGAGGTCATGCTATATCATTGATAGGCTGGACAAAAGATTCTTTTATAATTAGAAATAGTTGGGGAAAAGATTGGGGAGATAAAGGATTAACATACCTACCTTTTAAGAACTTTAATAAACTAATAGAATGTTGGACTTTAATAAAATGATATGAAATTAAATTCAAGAACTTTAGAATAGGCTGTTAAGTAGGGAGCAAAGATAACGAAAGCAATGACTTCTGAAAAAGGATTTGTAAATGGATTAAACTGGGAAATCCCATTAACGACTAAATCATTTGAGACTCCTAACGGCCTTCATCTCTTTTAGGAAGTATATAAACCAAAAGATGTGTATTCTTCTCTTCGGCTTAAATTCTTAAAAAGTAGACTTCGTGATGATGAATCAACTAGAGGTTTAGATGATGCATTTGATACTTCTAGAGGTAGCTCAATACGTTATATACTTGAATCCACTAAAGAAAGAACTGGGCAAGACGGCATAAGTATTATGGGAGTAATCAAATAGCCAGAACCAGACTAGAGTGGAATCATTATAGGTACTTTCCCCAAAGAGAAAAGCCAGTACCACGCAGATTATATTGTAAAGAAGGCAAAAAGACTTCTACCTTCTGGGACAGCTAATGAGTTTGCTAATGCCCTTGCAAAACCTAATAGAAATTCTTCTTACTTATATTTCTCTGAGTATTAGCCAGAGAGAGTCCTTGGATTCTTTAGTAATAAATATAAGGCTAATTTTATAAATGCAGGAAATTGGCATTTAACTCCTAGAAAAGCATTGATAACTGATGCACATGAAGGATCTATGCACCCAACTGATGATCTAATTTTAAACAAGACACCTTATTGGAAAGATTATTAGGATTTTGTAACCAGTTTACATCTGGATAGACTTCCAAAACCAGCAGCAGAAGGTAGTAAGCATTGGTACGAAGCGCGTGCTACTACACAAGGCGATGGAACTCTTGCCTGGGCAAACACTGCTAAGACAGCAGACGAGCTTGATGAAAGCATACACTCATTAGTCGAATCGTTAAATGATCCTAATATCCCACTGTCTAAAAAAGAACAACTTTTTAATATTTTTTATAATGATGCAGATAATGCCTATGGGGAAGATTATAAAAACGCAATGTAGTATTTATCTGAACCAGAGAAAGAAAAAGTAATTAAGCATTGGGCTAAAATATTAACATTACCTACGGTAGCTGCTACTTTAAGTTATCCAATAATAAACAATTATGAAGAAACTAATAGAAATACTTTGTGACTCTAATGGTAGATTAAGCAGTAAAAGAGTTGCAGGTTTGATAGGATGGATTAGTGTCGGAGCAATGATTTGTATTAATGGAATATGCACAGGTACAATCCCTTCTATCACTTCTGAATATATGTATACAAGTGCTGCTTTAATTGGTTTAGGCAGTGTATTACAAACGATTCAAAATAAAAATAATGATTAGGAATAATTTAAGAGAACCAAGACCTAGATGTCACTATAATAAATCTGGGCAAACTAAGCAAACTTTTGATACTGAGAAAGAAGCTAAAAACTTTATTAAGAAATTACATCTATTAAATTATTCTGTTTATTAGTGCAAATTATGTAATAAATATCACGTATCACACAAATGAAAAATACCAAAAATTAATATTGAAAGAAGCCCAGATGTGGAACCGATTGAGCTTTTACGGGCTCTCTGGGTAAATTGTAAAAACATGGTAATATGATTAAATTAACAGGATTAGTTAAAGACCTTAGCCCTCTGGGTTTTGATCCAACTAGATTAGGATATACGTCAGCTTTATTTAAAACTAAACTAGGGACAAGAATTGCGTAGACACCTCTATTCAGAGTTCCTACTGTGGAAGAGATGCAACTTTCTAAGATAATTGATAAAGCTAAAAAAATGCAGTATACCACTAACGTACATTAGGATTAGTTTACAACAAAAAATATTAAAAATCCAACTTAGGTTGTAATAGGGGGAGTTGATCCTGGAGATGTTGCAGAGGCTTCACTTAGCACAAATACAATAAACATAAGATAGCCAGATGCATTACCTTTCTGGCGGAGAAAGAGGTATGTTAAACTGATGCAAGGTATAGCGAAACATGAAGGTGCACATCTAACTCAACCTACTACTAATGGTAACGTGTATTATTTTGATACATCAAGATTACAACCTGTAACTAGAATTACTAACACTTATTATGACGTAAATCCAAAAGCACCTAATTAGGAAGCATTATCCCTTTTATCCAGGGCTGGAAGATATGATTGGATTAAATCACCAGATGAAGTAATGTCAGAGATAGCAAATCTAGGATAGTTAGGATTACTCAAATCAGATGGAACCCCTACTACTAGAGGTTTAATATTACTAGCTAATAGATTTAATTTAAATATCCCAAATACAAGAAAGGTAATAACAGCATTAGAGCCATACCATAATAATTTCTATGAGAATGTTCCCGCTTTTACTGTAGGTGATAGCGTGTTGAATAGTCTTGCCAGAGATGAGCTTAAGCTTTTAGGTGTAGGATTATCTTCTGCTGCTATAGGAATTGGGGCTGCATAGACAAAGTAAAAAAGGAGACCATTAATGGCCTCCTTTTTTCATAGCTGTATGTATCTAGGCTCTTCTAATCTAGATTTTTTAAGTTCTCTATTTTCGGCTATAACTTGGTTTAGTAATTTAGTTAAATCAGATATTTGGTTTTGCAAAAGGTATAAAGCTTTTTCGTTGTTAGTAATTCTGTCTTCGTGGTCTAATAAAGTAAATACAATCTCGTTTCCTATTTCATCTAAATGAAATACTTTAGTATTTTTATTACAGCCTAAATCCTTGGTATGATTTTTAATAATATCCAAACAATGATTTTGTTGTAAAGACTTGTTACATCTATTAATAGATGATAGTGACATTCCTGTTAAATCGGACAATTCTTTATTGGAATAAGAGGTTATTCCAGTTTTAGATTCTGAGTGCAAATACATATATTGTTGAGTAGATAATATATATTGTTTTTCTAAAGAAGTAAGATTAGGGTTATCTAAGAAGTCAAAAGAAAAAGATTCAAAATGATCATATTTAGGAAATTTATAAACATTAGGTTTTCCATTTTCGCGTTTAACTATTAACCATCCCGCTTTTTCTAAATTGTTAATACACTTGGATATTTTGTTCTTTGACATCCCCGTATGCTCTTGTAATTTTTTTATGGATGGAAATGCTTCTTTTGTTTCTTTATTCTGATGCCTTTTAATGGAGACATACACTAACTGATCTTGAGTTGTTATTTCATCTATTATTTCTTTATTTGGTAATTGAACATGTTGTTTATCATTCATAATACAAGTATATAATAAAAAATGACCTTCCCAAAAATGGGAAGGTTTTTGGGATCGGTGTCTCAGATGGGACGGTTAGTGTCAGAAATGGGATGGCCGGTGTCTCAGATGGGACGGTCGGTGTCTCAGATGGGACGTAACTATACTTAAAACCTATATGAAAACTATACTTAAAGACGTAAAAAAGAGTGAAATTTCTTAGATTTAAAAGTTGAATTAGAAATGACAATTATGTTGAATTTTTAAAATTTAAAATTTAAAATTTAAAATTTAAAATTTAAAATTTAAAATTTAAAATTTGTGCAGGGGGGAGTGGACGTAATCCGGAGTACCCCCAACACTATTGAGTGAAAATATCATTATAACTAATTTAAATTATAAGAATAAATGAGAAAAAATCTGCAAAAAGGAGAAACATATTCTGCTAGCACCCTCGCTAGCGAGTTTACAAATGTGGACTTCTCAACAGTTCCACAAAATACCGTATTTAACCGAAAGTACGGCATGATTAGCGGAGCCGAGTTGGCTTCGGGCATGGAATTAATAGTCACTGAAGTAAACGGCAAGGCACTCCAAGCCATGCCACCCCAATCGGGGCTCGGTAGTTGGATAGCCGTAAATACAAACATGGGGACGGTATCCACCTCCTCATTCTGTACGAACCTCAGAATGCGGAAAGACCACACAACTGGTCTCTTCCGCTTTAACAAGGATTGCGGAGAGGTATACCTCAAGAAGATTGAGGCTTACTTATCCGCAACCACTGAGCAGCAGAAGGCTGCTCGTGAGGCATTAACGGCAGAGTGCTTTTCAGAATTGACGGAACAAGATCTGCTAAACCTTAAAGGGGACTCAATAGTTCCCTTCCCGAATGATTACTCCGTAATCACGGGGATTAAGGTCGGCGACCACTACCGCATTTCGGTGGTGGATCGTGATTTATTTGTCAGCAATCGTGAAAAAACCGAGTTCTACCCGACGAAATACATCGGGTTTGAGAAGATTTAAGTATGTGGGGCACTACAATTATGTAGTGTCCCCATAGACTTATTTTTTTATTTGTTTTTCTTTTATGAGTTGTAAAACTATAAGAGGAAAAAGATATAAAGGGTGGAATTTTGTAATCGACATGGAATCTGGCAAATTCTATAAGGTTGTAAATCCTCCCTATTGTTATAGTGTATACGGATGGTTCCTTCTACGTCCTTTAGAGGATAATGAATGGAGAATCATCCGTGTATTAGAATTTTAAAAAAAATAAACAAAAATAATAAAATGGTATTTTCACTCCTCCCCAGAAATGGGGAGTTAACTCTCATTACAGACACAACCTCTACGTGGTTTGAGAGACGGATAAGGCTTGCAACCTTTGAACTAATAGTGTCTAGATTAATCGTAAAACCCGAAGTTTAGTAGGGTTGCTCTTATGTCAAAAAGAGTTGTGACGATCACCAATATGGGGATGGATGGTAGTGCCTAAACTGCTAATTTTGCCCGTACTAATACGTTTCCAACGGCATGGAATAAATTATGGTATATACATTTTCAGGACATCGATATAGTAAACATGGACAAGATGGACTAGAACTTAATCCACTTTACTACAAAAAGGTGGATGATGTACTTGGTCCATCATCTTGGGTGGCCTATTACCGCCTTAACGACGGTAAGGTTTACTTCTCCAATGATGAGGAGTCTGAGACTTGGCACTATTTGTGCAATATCGACACTCCATTAACAAAAGAGGAGGGTAGAACTTACCAGGAGTTAAGCCTAGAACTATGCAACATAGTTTTAGTTGCTTCCTCCTGGGGCAACACCTTATGGTATAAAACATGCCGTAAGGAGTTCAAACTCCTTTACCAATGGTTAAAGGAGTTTGATGTCCATATAGAATACATGGACCATCGATCAACCCATGGTCACTATGGGGTGATGATGCGAGTTGGCGACAAGTGGGTCAACCCGGAAACTTACAAAGATACTATTAAGTATCTTGTAAGAGAAGTCAAAAACATTCCTCTAAAAATGATAATGGAGGAATAATTCTTTTAGTAAGTTGTACGTATACTCCACATAAGTAGGAACGTACACTCTCATTACAGACACAACCTCTACGTGGTTTGAGAGACGGATAAGGCTTGCAACCTTTGAACTAATAGTGTCTAGATTTAGGTATCACTAAATCTATATCTATACATAATTTATAGAGATGGGTAAGACTGCTCTATATTGCGAAATTATGGATAGATGAATTAAAGTGGAGACGAGAGTGTGAATCGCAATCACATTCCTTTCGTTTGTGTAACATATTCACACAGTTACACAGGATAATTGACCTGCACATTATGAGGTGTAGGGGTGACGGCCGTTCCGTTCAGTTAGTGGCTGAACATAATCATTATCTTAATAGGAAAGATAAATATTTAAAAAATATTTATTGAGGGAATAGACTGCCTATTAGACCAAAGATGTGATTATGCTTATAATAGTGGACTTGAGAATAACCTTGGTCGGTTATCGCTCAGGAAGTGGAAGAAGAGTATTGATACATACTCTTCTAAAACTTAATAAAATCCAGCCCAAAAAAGGTGAAAGGAGGATAATAGGACCTCTATTTAAAAACTCAATATAAAAGATATTGGCAAGGGAAAGAAAAAAACCTTTACTTGTTTCAGTATTCTCAAGATGTTGAGAGCGCCAGTTTCTTATAAAAAGGATGATAATCTTTTATAAGTTTTAGGCGTAAAACACAAAAAAAATAAGTATGGATATAATAAACATAATTGAACCCATAGGGTTCATAACCGTACTTATGGGGATAATGGTTTTGCCGTTTATCTTTGTACACAATAAGTACAAAGATTTTGACGACTAAGAAAGAGGAGGGATGGATTTAAGGGGTTACGATGCCTCTCCCCCACCC